>Ga0208904_1000467_pt1 | contig 34294 bp, 25 predicted proteins | sample AntAceMetag02UKB_FD_184774 | JGI IMG/M metagenome (GOLD analysis project Ga0208904, IMG submission 184774) | Saline lake microbial communities from Ace Lake, Antarctica - Antarctic Ace Lake Metagenome 02UKB (SPAdes) (version 2) | ecosystem: Environmental > Aquatic > Non-marine Saline and...
CCTTATCAACCCATCTACTCATCAACTTCTTATATTCATCGACCTTATCAACCCATCTACTCATCAACTTCTTATATTCATCGACCTTATCAACCCATCTACTCATCAACTTCTTATATTCATCGACCTTATCAACCCATCTACTCATCAACTTCTTATATTCATCGACTTTATCAACCCATCTACTCATCAACTTCTTATATTCATCGACTTTATCAACATCTTCTATACGTCCAAAACCGCGAATTCACCGCTGCGATCCAATTCTTGTATGCCGAAAGGTTGTACGACCTCTAGGAAACGCTTGATTTTACGTGGACCTCCGGTCATACTGACAACAACATAGTTCGTTGACAAATCAAGGACTTTTGCCCTGAAAAGATCGATCACTTGTAAAAGATCCGGCCGGTTCTTTGAGGTGCTGATCTTCACCATAATGAACTCCCGAACAATATAATTCTTATTGTGTGAAATATCAGTAACTTTTACCACATCAACCAGTTTGTTCAATTGCTTTGATATTTGTTCTATTTGGTCTTCCGTTTCGGTCAAAACAAGATGAACACTGTATATTTCAGGTATTTCCGTCGGTGTAGACATAATGCTGTCGATATTATAACCACGTTGGGAGATCAGTCCGGTAATACGTGCCATGACACCTACGGTATTTAAGACTTTTAAACGAATGGTATGTTTTGTTTTCATGCTTTTTCCTTTTCCGGTCCCAGTAATATCTCGTCAATAGGTTTTCCACCGGGTACCATGGGGTAAACATTTTCTTCTTTTCTGACAATACATTCCATGACTACCGGTCCCGGATATGCAAGTCCTTCTTTTAACATTGCTACCAGTTCTTCCGGGGTGCTTGCGCGTAATCCTTTTACACCGTTAGCTTCCGCAACTTTCACAAAATCAGGGCGGTAGACTTCGGGGCATTGGGGGTTGGGACCTTTACATTCGGGTGGGCAATTCGGGGTTTGTTTAAGACAGACTTTGGAATATTGTTTGTTCCAAAACAGTTCCTGCCACTGACGGACCATGCCCAGATATTGATTATTGATCACCAATGCTTTAACCGGTATATTATTGATGGCACAGGTAGCCAATTCCTGGATATTCATTTGGAATCCGCCGTCACCGCAGATCGCGACAACCTGTCTTTTGGGATTCGCCAATGCGGCTCCCATCGCAGCAGGAAGTCCAAAACCCATGGTTCCCAAGCCACCTGAAGATATAAAACAGCGTGGACCTTTATGTTTGTAGTAGAGTGCTGAGAACATCTGGTGCTGTCCGACATCCGTTACGATAATTGCATTATCTTTCGACAGTTCACTGAGTTTTTCGATCACATATTGCGGAGCAAGTGCTTCACCCGGTTTTTGGGAGTAAGTCAGCGGACTTTCATCACGCCAGGCGGTTACGGTTTTACACCAACCATTGGCAGGACAGGCTTTTAGGATTTTATTCAGTTCTTTTAACACGTGTTTTGCATCCCCGACAACCGGGATCTCAGTTTGGATATTCTTGCCGATCTCAGCAGGATCGATATCAATATGTGCGATCGTGGCTTTGGTTGCAAAACGGGAAAGATCACCGGTCACACGGTCATCAAAGCGCACGCCCACTGCGATCATAAGATCACATTGCATCATGGCATGATTGGCAGCGTATCGTCCATGCATGCCGGGCATGCCCAGAAATAAGGGATGATCGGCGTCGGATGAACCAAGTCCCATTAAGGTCGTAACAAAAGGAATATTGGTTTTTTCAACAACAGCGAGCAATTCTTTTTCCGCTCCGGAGGCAACAATACCGCCCCCCGTATAGAAAAGTGGTTTTTCCGCTTTCTGAATAGTCTCTGCAAGTTTTTTGATTTGCTTAGGATTGCCTTCTACAGTGGGTTTGTAACCCGGTAATTTTATTTCTTCGGGATATTTATAGTTTTTTAATACAGCTAATAATACATCAACCGGAATATCAATGGAAACGGGACCCGGACGACCCGTGCGCGCAATGTGAAAAGCTTCTTTCATTGTTTTGGGAAGATCATTGATATCATTTACAAGATAATTGTGCTTGGAAATAGTGCGTGTCATACCGGACATATCCACTTCCTGGAAGCCATCCGTACCGATAAATCCATTTTTAACCTGTCCGCTGATCACCACAATGGGGACAGAATCGAGTTTTGCCGTTGCAATACCTGTAATGGCATTGGTTGATCCCGGTCCTGAGGTGACCAAAGCAACTCCAACCTTACCCGTCGAACGCGCATAACCGTCTGCAGCATGCACAGATGCCTGTTCATGACGATTCAATATGACGTTCAATTCTTTTTCTTTGAAGAGTGCATCAAAAATGGGAATAACCACACCACCGGGGTATCCGAACAGTATGTCAACACCTTCTTGTTTTAATGCGTCTATGACGATTTGCGAGCCGTTCATGTATAATACCTTATGTTGATCTTAGCGTTAATATATTTTTTGATGTCAAATTAAAAATAGACGCGACGCATCGCGTCACTACACTATTTTATATTTGTAACAGCACCTTTTGATGCGCTTTGTGCCATCACGGCATAACGTCCCAATGCACCGTAGTCAATTCTGGGTGGTTTGGGAGTCCAGCCTTCTTTTCTATTTTTTATTTCTTCATCAGTCAGTTTTACTTCAAGTTTACCGGCAGGAATATCAAGGGAAATAATATCTCCATCCCTTAGTACACCAATGGTACCACCGGCTGCAGCTTCGGGAGCCACATGACCGATACAGGCACCACGCGTTCCGCCCGAAAAACGACCGTCAGTGATCAGAGCGACCGATTCGCCCAATCCTTTTCCCATGATATAGGAAGTAGGGGAGAGCATCTCCTGCATTCCGGGTCCGCCCTTGGGTCCTTCATATCGAATAACCACAACATCGCCGGCTTTAACTTTTCCCTCAAGAATACCATCACAAGCATCTTCTTGAGATTCAAAGATAACTGCTGGGCCTTCGAATACAAGCATGTTAGCAGTGACACCTGCCGTTTTTACAACTGAGCCTTCTTCAGCAAGATTGCCTTTTAAAACAGATAAACCGCCGCTTTGTGAGTAAGCATTATTCAAAGTATGAATAACGTGGTTATCTTTAATTTCTGCTTTAGCTATATTTTCACCTAAAGTTCCACCTGTCACCGTTTTACAGGAGGTGTTCAGCAAACCGGAAACCTTATTGATCTCCTTCAAAATGGCTGACACACCACCTGCACGGTCCACATCTTCCATGTGGTAGGAACTTGAGGGAGAGACCTTACAGATATTTGGTGTTTTTTTAGAAATTTCATCCATACGTTTCATGTCATAGTCAATCTTGGCTTCAGAACAAATCGCCAGCGTATGTAAAACCGTATTGGTAGAGCCGCCCATGGCCATATCAAGTGCCATGGCATTATCGATGGAATCTTTAGTGATTACATCTTTTGCTTTAAGATCTTCATCAATCATTTGAACAATTCGCTGTGCAGCTTGCTTAAATAATTCATTTCGTTTGGGATCAATGGCAAGAATGGAGCCATTACCCGGAAGTGCAATGCCAATGGCTTCGCAGAGGCAATTCATTGAGTTTGCCGTAAACATTCCGGAACAGGATCCCCAGGAGGGGCAAGAACATTGTTCAATTTCTGCCAATTCTTTTTCCGTGATCTTGCCTTCTTTATAAGCGCCGACACCCTCAAAGATCGTGATCAAATCAGAAGCAGAGCCATCTTTCATCACGCCGGCTTTCATGGGTCCGCCGGAAACAAAGATCGTGGGAATATTGACCCGAACAGCCGCCATCAACATACCCGGGACGATCTTATCACAATTGGGAATACAAACCATGGCATCAAATTGATGGGCACGAAGCATCGTTTCTACGGAATCGGCAATGATCTCACGGGAAAGCAGACTGTAACGCATGCCGTTATGTCCCATGGCAATCCCATCGCAGACAGCGATCGTGTTAAAGACAAAAGGAACACCGCCGGCTTTGATGATCTCTTTCTTGACCATTGCAGCCGTTTCATCAAGATGTACATGCCCCGGAACGATCTCCGCATGAGAAGAAACCACCGCAATAAAGGGTTTATCCATATCTTCCGGTTTTACACCGCAGGCATTCAGCAATCCCCGATGTGGTGCCCGCTCGAATCCTTGTTTGATCTTGTCACTGCGCATATATATCTTTCTCCTTAATGATCTCAGAACACCGATTAACGATATTCGATTTTTGAAGTATTTTAGATCTAAATCTTAAATCGTTGATCCTTGTTCATCATTCAAACACTTCCAATATCGATTGTTCAATTGTTCAGTGTTTTTAATCTTCGTAGCTTTAGCGTAGAAGATCGATATTCATAATTCAACTGCTTTTCAATTTTAAAAAATCACTTACTTAAAAAAAGCCTCCTTCGCTACGTGCAAGAGGAGGTTGATTTTTTTATATTTTTAATCTATCCTATTGCACGTTTGCACATCCAAGAATAAGAATAATGTTGACCACGATGTTGAGATTTAACTTTTTCATACGTCCTTCACGTCAAATAATAAGCAATTTTACATCATAACAATCTAAATAACAAGAAAAAATAGTAAATTATTTAATAAAAGTAAGGAAATCTTTGGATTTAATTATGAATGATGGATTATGGATGAGAGTAAACAGTAAACGGTGAATGGTGATAAAGTAAACGGTCAAAATAACACAACTCACGTCGTCCTGAATTTATTTCACCGATATTCATCGGCACAGGCAGGATCTCTGTGTTGCAGTGATTCTCAGTAAAAAATTAAGCGGGGGTATATTCTCTGGACGAATACAGGAATAAACATCTTGATATTGGTAACTTAAAACCGGAAATTAAAAAATATTCTCTTTCTGTTATAATACTATGATCTGGATCGAAAACATATCTTCTCGTGGAAAAAAGAACGATGAAAAAACCTGTCAACAGATCATTTGCAATCGGAGATATTCATGGATGCTTCCGAACGTTCAAGTATTTACTGTTTGAAAAGCTAAAGATCACTCGTAATGACAAGATCTATTGCCTGGGGGATTATATCGACCGGGGACCGGACAGCAAGAGTGTGGTGGACCTGATCCTGAGCCTGAGGGAAAACAGATACAATATCCACACTCTCAGGGGCAATCATGAACAAATGTTCATGGATTCGGTGCGGGGATTCAGCGATCTCGTTTTATGGATGAGCAATGGTGGCGAATCGACCTTGAGAAGTTTCAATATCATATCTTTTGATGAACTGTCTCCGCATTATCAACGATTTTTCAAACATACGAAATATTACATTAGAAAAGAGAATGTGATTTTCGTTCATGCCGGTATTGATTGGAGTGTTAAGAATCCCTTTAAAGATAAATATTCGATGCTATGGCGCCGTGAGCTTTTCAATAGCGAGCCCACTGATGGTATCAGGATCATTCACGGACATACGCCCATTAGTCTTAATTCGATCCGCAGATCACTTACATCCCGCTACATTAACATCGATAACGGATGTGTTTATAAATATTATGAAGATCTAGGGCATTTAGTAGCCCTTGACATTGCAGAGGGTCGACTGGTCGCTATAGAGAACATGGATTAGGTGTGATCGGTAACCGGAAGTAACGAGAAACGAGTGATGAGTAACGTGAAAACCCAACAATTCGTCATCCTGGAAAGGTTGCCGGTGGCAAGCTTATTCAGGATCTCTATGAGAATGGGGATCTCAAATCAATAAGAAATAATGGTTTATTCTTATATCCAATTTACTTATCTTAATAAAAGCGAAAATAAAGAAGAGGTGAGGTATGAGTGATTTATGTCCGGTTTGTGGAAATGTAGCAAATTTTGAATCAGAAGGATTTGAGGGAAGTACTGTTCATTGTCTAAGATGTGGTTATTATAAAATCGTTGGTACTGTTGAAGGAATTCTTGAAAAGGCCATGAATATGGAAAAAGAAAAAAGAATTCTCATTTCTGGATATATTAGAGATAATCAAGGTATTTTGCTCACATCTGATATTTATTATAATATATTTGATTCAATTAAAATGCCCAAGGTGGATGAAAAAGTAAAAAAATTATGCTATTACTTGAAACAATTGATTCAAAACCAGGTGCAAAAATTGATATATCTAATGGAACAGATGCTTATTTTAAAATTAACGGTACAGCATATATAACTGATGAAGAGGAATGGAACTATTTACTTAAGGATTATTTAAGTAAAAAATTAGATTATATAGAGTTTTTCCACCATGGCCGTAATTTAGGGGATAAAATTATTAATGATTTTAAAATTACTCCAACTGGATGGAAATATATAGAAAAGAGTAAGTCCATTAATCAAGACAGCAATACCGCATTTATTGCCATGTGGTTTAGCCCGGAAACAAATGAAATTAAGGAATCAATATTAAACGCCGTTAAATTGGCAGGCTATGATCCTAAAATTGTCAATGCAGAACCATTCAACGGTGATATTGTAGATCAGATTATAACGTTAGTTAATAGAGCAAAGTTTGTTGTTGCAGATCTTACAGGGCAAAGACAGGGAGTATATTTCGAAGCCGGCTATGCCAAAGGTTTGAACATCCCTGTGATTTATACGGTAAGAGACGATCAAATTGATCCACAACCAACAGAAGGAAACCCCGATCCGCAAAAAGTTCATTTTGATTTAAATCATCAAAATATTATTACATGGAATAATGATAGTCTTAACGACTTCAAAGAAAAGTTACGCGATAGGATAACGGCAACAATTGGCGATGGACCACTTATAAGCAATGATTAAAAGATAGAGTAAGGTATTATAATGGAATTAAAAGATATTTTAGATTTGTTTTATAAAGATATGAGTCAAATTCAGCTTTATAGAAGTGCTATGAAGGAATTAACTAATAAAGAAATTAATAAATTAAATAAGGAAAAGGAACTATTAGAGAAGAAACAATTTCCTTTAGAAGTACATACATCCTTTCAAAATATGGCATTTACAAATCCAATTAATGGAAAGGCAGTTTTTTATGGAAAAAGTGAAAAAACTATAGATGAGAAAATAACTTCTGTGTTTTTACATAGAAATAAACAATATTGTTGGCTTTTTGCTGAAGCATATGAGCTATTTGAAGATTATATTCAAAACATATATGCATTTCTAGGAAGAAAGGATATTAATAATTGGCCTTTAGAAGATTTTGGAAATGAGACGTATAATGATCTAATTGAAAAACCTTTTAAATGGTATGTTGAAAAAGCGAAAAAGAAAAACAATATTCCTAACAGTATAATAAATAGATTAAAAAAGTTATATCAAGATTTAGATGAGAAACTAAAAAACAATAAACTCAATGTTAATCTTGATCTTGTAATAAACTTAATTCAAAGTTTGAGGCATATAATTGTTCATAATTCGGGGAAAGTTGCCGATAAAGATAATTTTATTGATAATGTTCTTAAAAATAGTGGTTTATATAACAATGGCAATCCTAATCAAGTTAATGTTGATTTTATTAAACAATTTTTTGGGGGAAATCAATACGAAAACAAAATTATGTTTCTTGAAAAATCATATGGGGGCTCAGGTCTATTAGAATTTAATGTATTCAATACAATAATAAATTACTTGATTGGAAGTGTATTTATTATTTATAGTGAAATAGAAAATTACAAATAATTTCATAATGAGATCCTGAACCCCGGTGTCCACTGGACACCGTTTCAGGATGACCATATATGTTATTTTCATCGTTTATATTGTTTCCGGAATCATGAATAGATCTCTCCACTTCGCTCCGCTTCGGTCGAGATGACACACTTGCGCTGAATCTTCGGTGGGCAAGTTCAGGATGACTGGTTGTTGTAAACCATTATCTATTATAGATTTGAGAATCACATTCTCACAGAGATCTCCCTACGGGACCCCTTCGGGGCTGAACCTGACGGCCAATAGCCGTCGTTTCAGGATGACGCGGGGTTGGTGTTGATATTAACATTTTACATCTCACGATTTACGTTTCACGATCATTCATAATCCATCATCTATTCTTCAATATCCTCTTGCAGCCTATCTCCTTCTTTTCGTAAACTAAGGCATGAAATCGTATATCATTAATTGTCGTTTATATGACGATCCCGAAAAATTGGTCCATATTGGGGTTTCCGAAGGAAAGATCGTGGAGATCGTCGGGAAACTCAATGGCTCCGAGACCATTTTATTGGATGCAAAGGGCATGATCGTTGCTCCCGGTCTTATTGATACGCATGTTCATGGTGCGGGAGGTGCCAGTCCGACCGATGGAAAGCCAAGCAGTCTTCATACCATGGCGCAAACCCTCTGCAGACTGGGAACGACCGCATTTAATCCCACATCCTTTTATATAAAATCATCAGATAATGCTCATTTGGACATGATGGGAAGTACTCAAACTCATCCGGATGAAGCCGATTGTCTTGGAATACACTTGGAAGGTCCTTTCATCAACCCCATTAAAAAGGGTGGAATTGCACTTGAATGCCTTGCCATACCGGATCGTGAAACCTTATCGGATGTCCTGATGAAAACCCGAGGTAAACTTTCGATTATGACCATTGCTCCCGAGCTTCCCTGGAACGACAATGTAATACAAATGTGCAAAGAATTCGGGATTGTTGCGTCTTTTGGACATTCCTATGCCAATTATTCCGAAGCCAAAGAGGGATTCGAACAGGGGATGAGCCTGGTTACGCATTTAAACAATGCCATGAAAAAATATGATCGGGATGAAGATGCTCCTTTTCGTGCGATCCTCGAAAGCGATGCCTATGTTCAAATGATTAGCGATGGGATTCACTTGAATAAAAAGACTATCAAATACTTCTATGAAAGCTTTGGAACTGACAGGATCGTGCTAATAACCGATGGAATTGAGTCCTGTGGACTCCCTGACGGCGAATATTCCTTTAGGGGTATAAAATACCGCTCCGAGAAAGGTTTGGCCTTCTATTCGGATGGTTCGGGGATGATCGGGACGTCGCTGTCCCTGTTCGAGATCATGATGCGATTTAAAGAATTCAGTGGGTGTACTTTATGTGAAGCAATCAAAACAGCAAGTGAAAACTCCGCTAAATGCTTGGATATTGATGATCAAAAAGGATTTATCAAGACGGGTTATGATGCGGATTTGATCGTTATTGATAAAGATGAGAAGTTGAGCGTTGTTATTAAGTCAGGCAAATTAATTGAAAATTGACCACCCTTCACTAAAGTTTCGGAATGCAGGCAATCGACAATTACGTAATATGAATATTTTCTCTATTTAATGTTCTAATTGATAGTTCCTTGTCAAATTAGCAAAGATCAATAGCCTTATCCGGTAGATCCTGTTATCCTTGTCTAAGCAATCCTGACAATCCTGTTATCACGTCAACAAAAGTTATTCCGTCTCTTTCACAAACATCTCAACCAATTTAGGCAACACGGTCAACTTCCAGTTTAGTGTTAAAGGCTATAAAGAATGGCAAAGTTATCCTTTAATTGTCTTCATTAAACCCCTATCTTTGCATAAGATTAACAATCAGACAATCATAAGGCGGAAATATAATGAAAAATAAGCTCTTTGCGCTCGTGTTCGTCATTCTGGCGATCTCAAGTTCACTATCGGGTATGGCTCAGAGCGATTTTCGTTCAGATTGGTCCATGTCCTGGGAAGATTTCTCAAAAAAAGAACAAAAGATCGGACTGGCCCTGGGCGGCGGAGCTGTTTTGGGAGCGGCACATATCGGAGTCCTGAAAGCGATCGACGAAATGGGTATTGAGATCGACTATATTACCGGAACCAGCATTGGTGCTTTTGTCGCCGGACTTTATGCTTTTGGTTTAAATTGGGAAAACATACAAAACATATCGGAAAATCTTAATTGGCTGGATATTTCAGGTTTGTCATTTTCGAACATGGGTTTGCTGTCAAATAAAAAAATGGGTGATTTGATCAGGGAGCAGATCGGAAACGTGAATCTTGAAGATTCGCCATTACCCGTAGCCATGATCGCGGCAGATATTGAAACAATGGAAAAAGTTATTTTAAGTTCAGGGGATGTGGGAAGAGCTGCCATGGCCAGCACCAGTATCCCGGGCATTTTCACACCTGTCGAAATTGATGGAAGACTTCTTGTAGATGGTGGCATTGTAGAAAATGTGCCGATCTCTCCATTGGTAGATATGGGTGTGGATATCATTATAGCAGTAGATCTGAATTCTGACCACAAGAACAAGCGACCGGAAAATATTTTAGAAATTCTTTTAAGAACATTTGTGATAACATCCAATACAGCGACACAATTTCAAACAAGAAATGCTGACATTCTGATCAAACCGGATTTGTCGGAATTTAATGTAATAGATATGGATCAGTCACCTGATCTTATAGAAAAAGGATATCAGGAAGCTATTCGGATACTAAAAGAATATTTTAAATGATCTTTAGTTATTTTTAATATAATACATTTCAACCATTTTCGGCATGACCGTAACTTCCATGGGCGTTACACCAAAGATCTCACCCTCAGGATTAAGGGTCTTTTCAGGAAAAGTTTCCACTGTAAAATGCTTGCCTGTATAAACGGAAATATGTGGGTTTGATAGATGTTGCCCACTATAAACGGTAGGAAGGGCTTTGATGATCTCACCTTTTTTGCAATTCTTAAGGACTACCACCTCGATCACACCATCATCTATAATCGATTCGGGAGATATTTTCATATTCCCACCGAAAATGGTAGAATTAGAGAAATTAACAAGAGCTGCATCAAATTCATGCAAAACACCGTCAACCTCCATCTTGGTATGAAATGGTTTATATCGCATGATCTCAATCAGTGCACTGACGGTATAGGTGCCCTTGCCAAACACTTTTTTGTATTTGATCCCGTTAATGCATACATCAGTCGGTAAGCCAAAACCGATACAATTCAATGAATAATAATCTTCACCCTCTGTGTTGAATTTCATGACATCCACAGACTTTTTCGTATTGGCAAGAATGGCCTTGACTCCGTCACGCCAGGTTTTCATCCCTATATCCTGTGAGAAAGAATTGCCGGTTCCGACAGGTATGACGCCAAAAGGAGGATACTTTTTAATTTTTTCATTCTTGATCATTCCGTTCAGAACTTCATACATGGTACCGTCGCCACCAACTGAAACGAGCATATCACAATCATTCAAGTTAAGATGTTTAACGATCTCAGTCGCATGCTCATGATATAAAGTGCCATGAGAAATAACTTCATGACCGGCATCCGCTAAAGCTTTAATTGCTAAAGGTGCCAGTTCTTTACCTCGGCCGCCGCCTGAATGTGGATTATATATCAATTGAATTTTCACAATATTCTCCGATTTAAGTTTCGCTGAAAAATAATGAATTTTTTTTACAACACAATATAAAATTCAAAATATTCTCCTTTGCCGGAACAAATAATTCACTTAATTTATTCTATTACTTAAGTATGAAACATTAATAAGAAGGATACAAACATGAAAAAATCATTTTTAGCTTTATTTCTCATTATAGCTTTACTAATAAGTTCTTGCTCGACCATGAGGGTCATTCATAATAAGCAACGTGATAAACTTCAAAGAAAAGCAGACAGGTACCGTCTTTTCGGTGGTGTCGCTGAAATTGGTGAAGCCATGAGCCAGCGTGAAGATATCGCAAGAGATAAAGCCCGCACAGATGCATACATCAAGATCGGACAAAGTATTCAGTCCCGAATTGATGGTGTTTCTGCCCTATATATCAAAGAAGAAGGTGAAGGCGCGGATTCAGAGATCACTGATATTTTTGAAAAAAGTGCCAAAGTGATCATTAATACAACCATCCAGGGTATTTTTTCAGTTGATGAAACGATCACACTAAAAGGGGATACCTATACGGCTTACGTCCTTTATGCAATTACACCACGTTCGGTCAATACCCGTTTGATGAACGAGCTTAGAGAACAACAACCCGAGATCTATGAACGCTTCCTCCTTTCCAAAACCTACGGTGATATGGAAGAAGAAGTCATGCAATATGAGAAGGAAGTGAAACAATAACTGGTAACTGGTAACTGGTAACTGGTAACTGGTAACTGGTAACTGGTAACTGGTAACTGGAGAATACTAAATATAAATTATAATGTGAATTATTAATTCGTTGGGGGACGATATGAATATAAGCAAATTTGATTATAATTGTTTTTATCATATTTATAACAGGTCAATTGGCAATGAGTTGCTTTTTCGTTTTGAAAAAGATTATGAATATTTTCTTGATAAAATGAAGTGTTTTTTATCCTCATCAGCTGATATAATAGCCTATTGTTTGATCCCTAATCACTTTCATCTTATAAAAATAAAAGAGCTGAAAGACCTTCCGGCTGGCGTCCGACATTGGGAGGACCTGCCGGATGGTCGAAAAAGTAAAAGTGTTGATCAGGCATTAAAGAATTTCTTTAATAGTTATACACGTTCTTACAATATAGCCTATAAAAGACATGGAAGGTTATTTCAACACGGGTATAAATTTAAAGAGGTCAAAACTGAAGAATACTTGATGTGGCTTATTTATTATATACATCGAAATCCTGTTCACCATCATCTTTCTTTTAAATGTAAAAATTGGACTTTTTCATCCTATAAAAATATAATCAATAACAGCATGTCATCATCAAAATTTGTCTTTGAATTGTTTGGTGGGAAAGATGAGTTTATTGAGCTTACATCTTCACTTACATTAGAGTATAATAAAATTAACTTATCGTATCGTTATTCTAAGGATAATTTGGAATTTGTTATGTAAATATCTTTTCGACCAGCCAGCTTGATCAGTCTACGTGTTACTTCGACTGATCAAGCTGGCTGGTCTTTAGTAGTTAAGAATCACACATCACAAACGATATTGCGCATCCGCCGCCCGGTGCAAGATTTAACGATATATCGCTTCTATGGTAGACCTCAACTGTATCGATCTGATAATCGGTCGGGTTTTTATTCCAATGTGCATTTTTTCCATCCGAATAGATGATCGTGGTATACTTCCTGCCTTTATCTAAAAAATCACAGTGAATATCAATCCTGCGCGGCTCTTCGTTCGTTATGCTTCCCAGAAACCACTTATCGGTATCCCTTTCTTTGCGGACGATCGTGACAAATTCACCGACCTCGCCATCAAGAACACGAGTTTCATCCCAGTCTACACCGACATCGCGAATAAATTGGAATGCAGATTGTCCTTCATAATTCTCAATTAGGTCCGGTACCATTTGAATGGGGCTGTAAATAACCACATAAAGCGCCAGTTGATGAGCTAAGGTCGTATTGATCTGATTATTAGGCTTATATGGGTTTAACTTAATATTAAATATTCCGGGTGTAAAGTCAAAAGGTCCTGCCAACATGCGAGTAAATGCAACGGTCGGCAAATGAACGGGAGGATTTCCGCCATCGGGAGACCATGCATTGAATTCCTGGCCTCGCATACCTTCTCTTGATATGGCATTAGGATAGGTACGGCGGATACCTGTCGCTTTAATGGGTTCGTGTGCATTAACGGCAATTTGATGTTCTGCGGCAATCGTTAAAGCCTTTCTGTATTCCTTAACCATCCATTGACCATGGTGATATTCACCTTTGGGGATGATCTTCCCGACATAGCCGGTCTTGACCGTAGAAATACCCAGGTCATTCATTAATGCATAAGCAGTATCCATCTGATCGCCATAAGCTCTCGGTGCCGCTGAGGTTTCGTGATGCATAATGATCTCAACACCCTTGCTTTTGCCGTATCTAACAACTTCTTGTAGATCGTAATCGGGGTAGGGCGTTACAAAATCGAAAACACCTTCGCGATCGAAATCTCCAAACCAATGTTCCCAGCCCGTATTCCAACCTTCTACCAATAGCGCACCGATCCCGTTCTCCGCACAGAAATCGATATATTTTTTAGCATATTCCGTTGTTGCACCATGTTTGCCGCTTGCATAATCCCAAGATTTTGTCCCGATATGCATATCCCACCAGATACCCATGTATTTGGTTGGTTTAAACCAGGGAACTTCAAATTTTGCCGCATCGTTCAGGTTGAGAATTAAATTTGATTCGATGAGATCTCCCGCACGGTTGGCAAACTGGATAGTTCTCCATGGTGTCTTAAAGGGAGTTTTTATAAGCGCTTTGATATCTTTACTGTTCCCAACCAGTTCGCTTTTCATGGTCAAATTAACCGTATCGATCATAAGGGTCATCCCGGGGTAATCCGTCAGGTTCGCTTCATGAAAACTCATATACTGACCCTTTGCAGTTTTCATCGTAACCGGTGTATTGACGGCATTATAAGGGATATATGTTTGAGCTAATCCGCTTAGAACCTGAAATTTAATAGCATCGATCTCGGATAATTTGGTATGGGAATATAGATGCTCATAGATATCCCAGTCACCTGGAATCCACCATACTTCATGGTCTTCTTTTAAATTAAATTCCGTATTTTCATCCAAAATGACAAGATCATTCAATCCCTTTTGTTTTGGAAGAATGTAACGAAATCCTAAACCATCATTATAAATCTTAAATTCGATCTGTATATTTCGATAGGGTGATTCAATTTCTCTGAAATAGACAGTCATTCCATTGAAATTATCTTCGACATAACGCTGTTCTCCCCAAGGCATTTCCCATTCCTCATCCCGCTGTAAAGTAAAACTGCGTTTCACTATCTCAAATCCTGAAAATGCTTTGGTATCTGACGTAAAATCAAAACCAAAGTAGGATGTATCGATCACTGTGTAATTTTGATATTTAGCGATATAATAGGGGATACCCTCTTCAGATACATTTACTTTTACCCGAATATCATGATCCGGAGAGTTAATCCATTTAAATGTATTTAATTTACAAGAAACGGAAAGCAATAATATCAACAATAGAAAAACAATACGATTTTTCATATAAAACACCTTTTGTAAATGATCATAACTACTTCATGTACAATAGTTTGTAGGTATTAGATTGGTTCTTTGAGTTAATCTTGAGAAAGTATATACCTGTAGATAATTCTTTGGGATTCCAATATAAGATGTGGCTTCCGGATTGATATTTCTTGTTACCAATTATGTCAACAATATCTCCGTTTGATGAATAAATACTCAAGTTAATATCAGACTCTGTGATAACATTAAACGAGATAGTAACCTGAGGGTTAAAAGGATTGGGGTATATTCCATTCAAATTAAAATGTACATTCCGAGACAATGTTTCATCTGAAATTCTTGCATTTAAAACATAAGAAGAATCCAATTTACCCGAATAATCAAGATCCAATATTCTGTAATAATATGTCATTCCGGGACTTAAGTTGATATCTTCATAATCATAATTCATAAGAATATTGTTCGTCCCCGCGCCATTTATTTCATGGATGCTTTGCCAATCCGTATTGGTGGTTTTTCTTTCAATAAAGAATTTGGAGTTTTCGCTTTGTGAGGCGGTTTGCCAATGTATATGAATTCGATCTTTATGTTCTGTTAACTTAAATTCTAAAAGTTCGATAGCGGTAGCTGCATCCGTTACCGTCGCAACGCTCTGTATATCTGTCCAAGGTTCATTTTCTAAAATTTCGCCATCGTAATGGCCTTTTACACGATAATAATAGCTCCCGGGATCAATATCATCTAGAATATAATAATTTGTTTTAACGTCTTCGACAGGAAAACCGTCACATGATGTTGTAAAATCTTCAGTCAATGACATATCAACATAATATGAATCAAAATCAGGTGCAGCTATCCAGGAAAGCACGATACGGTCAAATGAGATATCGTTGGGTTGTACGGTTGCCAGCTGAGCATAGGACAAATGCCAATTGCTGTCGGACATATTTTCCAAGATGCCATGATTATCATTTGGGCTATGATCATAAAGTAAACTATCCGGTTCCTGATCAAAAGTGTAGTAGCTCACAAGACCAGTTGCATTCGAGTCAATTTCAACATCCATGCAAGTAAGTATCTCTTTATTTGTTCTGACAACACTCCAAAATCTCACTTCATCCAGTTCGCCTTTCATGGCTTTTATATAGGGGTAATCATAAAAAGCTCCTAAATAGACCCCAAAGGGACGAAATGTCTCGGGATATTGCAAAACAATATCACAATCTGCTTTTTTAACGACTCTTCCATTTAAAAAGACAACAATATTCTCATCATTTTTATACTTGTTATAAGTCACGGCAAGATGTTGCCAAATATTTTCTTTAATATCGGGTAGGATGAGTTCAAATTCACGTATCGAATTGCCCATACGGATGGCAATACGATTGCTGTCCAGAGTGTAAATACCATAACCGATATATTTATCTGCAACTATGTTAGTTGAAGAAAAATCTATCAAAGCCGCACTGTCAGAGAATTCCTGAACATTGAACCAACATTCTATCGTAAAACGCCAGGAAAATCTGAGCGGGGTATCGTTAATATAAACATAATCATTTTCATCTTCAAAATAGAGACAGTTAGGCGTTTCCACTGAATACAAGACACTTATAAGCAGCAGAAACACAATAATGTATTTATATGATCTCTTCAAATTGATAAACCCGTTGATATAGACATGTATCAAATATATTACTATTCTTAAAACCCTGCAACAGAGAAAATCGAAAAGAAGTCGAAGAGACCAAAAGTTGAATAGGCGAAAAGATCTGATGGTTTAGAGTTTAGGAGCAAGATTTAAATTGCTGAGAGATGTAGGGGAATTGATATACTTTTTCCCGACACATATTTTTAATATCAATCTCAAACTTTAATCTTTTTACCTTATTCTTTTATCTTAATACTTGGCTCTTGTTTCTTGTTTCTTGAATCCTGATTCTTTATATTCCCGATATGAGTACAACAATACGAAATTTCAGCATTATAGCGCATATTGACCACGGTAAATCAACTTTAGCGGATCGTCTTCTGGAAACGACAGGCACCCTGACAAAATTCCAAATGAAAGAACAAGTCCTGGATGATATGGACCTTGAGCGAGAACGCGGCATTACCATTAAATCGCATCCTATTCAACTACAATATAAGGCCAAAGATGGTATCACTTATATTTTGAATCTTATTGATACTCCGGGACATGTGGATTTTTCCTATGAGGTATCCCGTAGTCTGGCTGCCTGTGAAGGTGCATTATTATTGGTTGACGCATCTCAGGGAGTCGAAGCTCAGACCGTATCAAATACCTTTCTTGCTTTAGAAAATAACCTGGAGATCATTCCCGTGATCAACAAGGTCGATCTTCCCGGAGCCATGGTTGAGGCTGCAAAAGATCAAATTATCGATCTGATAGGCTGTGACGAAAGCGATATCATATTAACGTCGGCTAAGACCGGACTTGGTATTGATACGCTCTTGGAAGCCATCATTAAACGCATACCGCCACCCATAGTCAATACTGATCTACCGGTTAGAGGATTAATTTTTGACAGTGTTTTTGATACCTATCGCGGAGCGATCCCTTATGTCAGGATTATGGATGGTGAAATTCGTCCCGGGGACAAACTGCGTTCTTTTGCTACAGAGAACGAATATGAAATAACGGAAGTTGGGCATTTTCATCTAAAAAGAATTAAAACTTCCGTGCTTCGTTCCGGTGATGTCGGTTATGTCGTTGCTCAGATCAAGAATATTAAGGACCTGCGTGTTGGAGATACGATCACAACCGTTCTAAATCCTGCTTCCGAGCCGCTTGCGGGCTATAAAGAAATGAAATCTATGGTCTTTTCGGGTATCTATCCATCACAAAACGAAGATTATGATGAATTGAGACAATCACTTGAGAAATTACAGCTCAACGATGCCTCTCTACATTTTGAGCCGGAGACCTCTGATGCACTGGGTTTTGGATTTCGTTGTGGATTTTTGGGCATGTTGCACCTTGAGATCATCCAGGAACGCCTTGAACGTGAATTTGGTCAAGATATCGTTTCTACCGTTCCCAATGTGGAATATCATGCATTTCTTCGCAACGGTAAAGAGATCAGAGTAGATACACCCGCTAAAATGCCTCAGGGTGATATTGACCGTATTGAAGAACCTTATGTTAAAGCTGAGATTATCACACCAGCCGAATATATCGGGGCATTGATGAAGCTGACCCAGGAAAAACGTGCCATTTATAAGAATACACATTATATGGATAAAACAAAGGTCCAGTTGATGTATGAGATTCCGCTTTCCGAAACGGTCTTTGACTTTTACGATAAACTCAAAACCGTCAGCAGGGGATATGCCTCTTTTGATTATGAATACATCGGCTATCGGACGGGGGAACTTGTAAAATTAGATATTCTTATTAATAACGAATCCGTTGATGCTCTAGCCGTAATAACAAATCGCAATGAAGCCCAATATATTGGTCGAGAACTTGTGGTTAAATTACGTAGTCTCATACCGCGACATCAGTTTGAAGTCCCTATTCAAGCTGCGATCGGTTCAAAGATCCTGGCTCGTGAGAATGTTTCTGCTCTTCGTAAAAATGTGACGGCTAAATGTTACGGCGGAGATATAAGCCGAAAGCGCAAACTCCTTGAAAATCAGAAAAAGGGCAAGAAGCGCATGAAACAGGTGGGTGCCGTAATGGTTCCTCAGGAAGCATTTTTAGCAGTACTGCAAATAGAGAAAAAGCGTTCATGAATAGAAGCTTAAAACTACTTATCGCTTTATTGATCCCGTTCATACTCTCAGCTAAACCTTTTTACATAAACGAAAGATCTGATTCAAGATTTAAACCTTAAACTTTAAACAATAAATGACTAAACTAGAAACAACCCTCATCAATTACATCACAGAAGCCAACGAAAAATGGGATCTTTTTAGAAAAGGGGAGAAGCTTGTCATTGGAATTTCCGGCGGCAAGGATTCTCTTGCCTGTCTAAGATTGCTATCATTTTTTGATTTAGAAATAACGGCCGTCAATATAGATTTTTTTAATAAACACGACGATAAACTTGAAGCTTATTGTCATAACTATGCTGATTATAAGCATATTAGATCAGATACTTTGGAAGATAAATTAGACAATAAGAACCTATGTTTCAGTTGTTCCCGGCAGCGAAAAAGACTACTTCTAGAGACGGCTGAGTCGATAAAAGCAACAAAAGTCGTACTTGGGCATCATAAGAACGATGTTGTTGAAACCTTGCTCTTAAATCAGATCTATTCACGTGAAATAAGTACTATGAGTCCCAAACAAGCACTGTTTAAGGGCTTATATCATATAATCAGGCCGATGTACTTAATTCCTGAACCCATGTTATTGACCTATGTCCGTGAACAAAATATCCCAACTTTTAATCTTAGATGCGATTTTGAACAGAATACAAAGCGAAAATACATTAAAGAACTTTTACAGACCATTCAGGACAATTCACCCGGTATTGATGTTATTGACAATATCTTTTCGTCCATGGATCACATAAAACCAGAATTCCTTCCATAAGCGGTCAAAAAAGCCATACTAAACTATGCCTTAAAATTATCTGCCCTTAAATCGCAATTTAATTTGTGCTGTTTAATACGCGTTACGAGTCACGGATCACGAGTCACTTCTTCAAGAGATCGTGGCTTAGAGAGCAAATTTACACTTTTACCATACTTCGCTATCAGTTGAATATCAATTTGTTACCAACCTATTATAATTATGTGCTTATTTATCCACATTTTCAGACATACCCATAATGTATATTATGTAAACTCGTGGATAAGTGGAATAACTTTTATAATTAGGCAAGTGAATTTCTGTTCTGAATTAATCCATGATCGAGTGTGTGTAAAATATATTATCGTGGCTTAGAGAGAATATTTAAAGAAAAGTAAAAATAAATGGAGTTATACTCCCCCGTTAAATTGTTTAAGCGTTTAAAAGTTTAAAGTTTAATTATGAGATAAATAAAATGTACCTGATAATGTAGAGACGCAAAATCTTGCGTCTCTTATGATAATTTATTTATTTTTCTCGCGAGATCTCACTACGTGACCCTTCGGGCTGAAACAAGTTTACCGATATTCATCGGCACAGGCAGGATGACGCGTTGTGCTTATTTTACAACAAGCGTAATAATTCTCTTTGGAACAATGATCGTCTTGACGATCGTCTTGCCTTCAGTGTATTGTCCAAGCTTTTCATGTGAAAAAAGTGCCTCTTTAATCGCAGATTCATCTGCATCTGCAGAAATAGTAAGCTTTATACGGACTTTCCCGTTGATCTGGACAGGATATTCGATCATGTCTTCAACGACCAATGCAGGATCATATTCCGGCCAGGTCTCATAAAGCAACACTGAGTTTTCACCCAGTTTTTCCCATAATTCCTCGGCGATATGGGGTGCAAAGGTAGATAATAGCTTTACAAAACCGCGTAACATGTCACGATTTAAGCTGTTTTCTTTATAGCATTCGTTAATAAAGACCATCATTTGGCTGATCGCTGTGTTAAAACGAGCACGTTCGATATGTTCACCCACGATCTTAACGGTCTTATGATAAGCTCTAACAAAGGCTTCGCCTGAAGTCTTATCCGTAGTAATGTTAGGATTCAGACCGCCATCTTCTGTGATATAAATACGCCAGACACGGTTCAAAAAGCGATGAACACCTCCCAAACCTTCTGTTTGCCAGGGTTTTGCTCGTTCAATCGGACCCATGAACATTTCGTACAAACGTAGAGTATCTGCACCGTATTCGGCAATAACATCGTCGGGGTTGACCACATTACCGCGTGATTTGCTCATTTTTTCGCCATCAGCACCCAGAATAAGCCCCTGGTTCATCAATTTCTTAAAAGGTTCATCGTTTGTGACGACACCGATATCGAACAATACCTTATGCCAAAAACGGGCATATAAAAGATGTAGCACGGCATGTTCGGCGCCTCCGATGTAAAAATCGACCTGTCCCCAGTACTTTTCTGCGACAGGATCAACCAAGGCATCTTTATAATTCGGGCTCATATAACGTAGATAGTACCAGTTTGAACCGGCCCATTGTGGCATAGTATGTGTTTCACGAAAGAACTTTTTACCATTTTCATCTGTAAATTCGACCCAATCACGTGCGTTGGCAAGCGGACTTTGCCCGGCACCGCCCGGCTCAAATCGTTCCATTTCAGGCAGGATCAATGGTAAGGCACTCTCGTTCATAGGGTAGACTCTCCCCTCTTCATCTTTATAAAGAGGAACGGGCTCGCCCCAATAACGCTGACGTGAGAATAACCAATCGCGAAGCTTGAAATTAACCGTTGCGTGGCCACATTTATGATCTTCTAACCACTTATTCATGGTAGAAATAGCATCTTCTTTATTCGAACCATCAAGAAATCCGGAATTAATATGCAAACCATCACCTAAAAAGGCTTCTTCCTCAATGTTTCCACCGTCAAGCACGGGAATGATCTCGAGATTGAATTCTTTGGCAAAGTCATAATCGCGCTGATCATGTCCGGGAACGGCCATAATAGCACCGGTTCCGTAGCTGACCAGGACATAATCGGCTACCCAGATCGGGATATTCTTGCCGTTTACGGGATTAATGGCATAAGCCCCGGTAAAGACACCGGTTTTATCTTTTGCGAGCTCTGTGCGGTCCAGATCGCTCTTTAAAGATGCTTTTTCTTTATATGCTGCAACCTTTTCTTTCTTATCTGAAGCTATTATACTATCCACAAGAGGATGCTCCGGCGCCAATACCATATAAGTTGCACCAAAAAGTGTATCGGGACGAGTCGTGTATACTTTGATCTTGGCATCTTCATGACCATCAACTTTGAATTTTACCTCGGCGCCTTCACTGCGACCGATCCAGTTGCGCTGCATTTCCTTGACCGATTCCGGCCAATCCATGTCATCCAGACCTTCAAGCAGGCGATCGGCATAGGCTGTGATCTTCAACATCCATTGTTTTAACATGACGCGTTTAACGGGATGGTCTCCCCTTTCGCTACGTCCGTTCACAACTTCTTCGTTCGCCAAAACTGATTTCAGACCTTCACACCACCAAACGGGTGTTTCAGCTTCGTAAACAAGTCCTTTTTTGAACAATTGAAGAAATATCCATTGTGTCCAATGGTAATAATCCGGATCCGTTGTATTGACTACGCGGCTCCAGTCATAAGAAAACCCGAACATTTTTAATTGACGAGTGAAATTCTCAACATTCTTTGCTGTCGTAATACTTGGATGGGTACCTGTTTTCAATGCATAAGTTTCGGCAGGAAGTCCAAAAGCATCAAAACCAATGGGGTGCAGGACATTGAAACCCTTCATACGTTTATAACGAGCAATGATATCACTAGCAGTATAGCCTTCAGGATGTCCAACATGCAGTCCGTTACCTGAGGGGTAAGGGAACATATCCAAAATATAGTACTTGGGCTTCGCAGGATCTTCTACGGTCTTAAATATATTATTTTCTTCCCAATATTTTTGCCATTTGGGTTCAATCGTAGGGAAAGGATATGAATTGCTTTTTACTGTTTCGGACATCAGATCTCCATTGTCATTTTAACTCGCTAAAATAATGAATAAGACGCTTATTTACAAGCGTTAATACCTCACACACTTGTCCAGCGAAGCCTTTTTATCATCCTTAGCCTTGGCGCAGGATGAGGCGTAGTTGGAAAGGCACTAAGACGGCAAAATCACAAAGATATATAAAATGATAACCTAGACTGTAATCCCGAGCGTAGCGGCCTGCCCACCGTAGCTCGGAGAGCGTAGGTTGGGAGGGATCTATTCATGAGGAAAAAGATTTTGAGATACTTTCAACCACAGATTAAAGGTTTTTATTTTGTGGATTATTAGATATTCATTTACATTAAGCTGAAAGATTAAATAATTAGTAATGGGAGGTAGAAATGAAAAAGGTCTTTTTTCTATTATTTATCATAGCATTTTTTACTCAGGTATTTGCATTGGATTACGATCCTGTGGCAAACCCCGATGCCCTTGTTCTTTCGGGAAATGCCCGGTTCACAGTTTTGACTTCCGGATTGATCCGAATGGAATGGGCAGATAACACCGTTTTTGAAGATCGTGCTTCTTTGGCATTTGTAAACCGTCATCTCCCTGTTCCCAAATATAAAAAAAGTGTCAAGGACGGCTGGCTTCAGATCAAGACCGGGAAATTCACGTTGCGATATAAAGAGAACAGTGGGAACTTTAACAATGAAAATCTTCAAATCGAATTCGAGATGGCTGGTCTTCTTAAAAAATGGGTGCCGGGATTAGAGAACAAAAACAACCTCATGGGTACTCTAAGGACCTTGGATGGTTTTGATGGAGAGATCATGAACTGGTCCACTAAAAAACCCATTGCACTCGAACCCGGTATCCTCTCAAGAGATGGCTGGATGCTAATAGATGATACGGAAAAACCCTTATTTGATAATTCAGATTGGCCATGGGTTACATCCCGATTGGAAGCAAAACATCAGGATCTCTATTTCTTCTGTTATGGAAGTGATTATAAAGGTGCGATGAAAGATTTCATCTCTGTGGCAGGCAAAATTTCCTTACCGCCAAAATTTGTATTCGGAACCTGGTGGTCGCGATATTGGGAATATACCGATTGGGAATATCGTGAATTAGTCGAAGAATTTGAAATTCATGATGTGCCTCTGGATGTATTGGTCGTAGATATGGATTGGCATATTACGACAAAACCCGAATGGTATGTAGATGGTAAAAAGATCAAAGACCAGGCAGGCGAAGGAATCGGATGGACAGGTCTTACCTGGAACAATAATTACTTCCCGGATCCCAAAAACTTCCTAAAATGGACAGAAGAAAAGGATCTGAAAGTATGTATGAATTTACATCCCGCATCCGGTATTCAACCGCATGAAGAACAATATCCTGAAATGGCAAAAGCGATGGGGATCGATCCCAAAACCGAAAAATACGTGCCCTTTGATATCGTGAATAAAATTTTTGCGAAGAATTATATGGATATTATCCTCCATCCCATGGAAAATGACGGCGTAGACTTTTGGTGGTTGGACTGGCAGCAATGGAGTACGACCAAAATTCCGAGCGTCAATCCGACCTTCTATTTAAACTATGTTTTCTATAGTGATATGCAGAGACAGAATGGAAAACGCCCGCTGATCTTCCACAGATATGGCGGACTGGGTAATCATCGCTATCAGATCGGTTTTTCGGGCGATACTTTCATTAATTGGAAATCACTCGCCTATCAGCCATATTTCACCTCAACGGCGGCCAATGTAGGCTTTGGATTTTGGAGCCATGACATTGGCGGACATATGTACGGCGACAGTACACCGGAACTCTATACCCGTTGGGTACAATTCGGCGCTTTTAGTCCGATTCTCCGCACACATTGCACAAAATCAACTTACACCAAAGGCATTGAACGCCGCATATGGGCATATCCCCTTGAAAACTTCTATGCAATGCGCGATGCTTTCCATCTTCGCAAGGCCCTTCTCCCCTACATTTACACTGCCGCGCGTGAAGCTTACGATACCGGTATCTCATTATGCAGGCCGATGTATTATGACAATCCTCATGCGGATGAAGCATACGAGTTCAAGGGTCAATATATGTTTGGCAATGATATGATCCTTTCTCCCGTCACGGAAAAAACTGAAGATGGCAAATTGATCGTCCAAAAAGATATTTGGCTTCCAGAAGGAGAATGGATCGAATATTATTCAGGTGCGATCCTCGAGGGCAATCAAGTGCTCAAGAGATCATTTACAATTGATGAGATCCCGATCTATGTCAGATCAGGTGCTATTATTCCCATGTATCCGAAAGTTGAATGGGATGAAAAATCTTCCGAAGACCACATGATCCTTACAGTATATCCCGGGAAATCGGGAAAAACACGTATTTACAACGATGAAGGGAATAGTGAACAATACAAGGAAGATGCTTTTAGTTTTACTGAAGTCAGTTTTACGACCAATAAAGGTAAACTGAAACTCGTGATCGATCCTGTTGAAGGTTCTTATCCGGGTATGGCAGAAAATAGATCATACGAGATAAGATTAGCACTTCAATTCCCCGCACAAAACGTTAAGATAAACGGAAAAGCCGTATCCTGGGAATATGATGGTGAAGAACTTTGCACACATATTTACACCAATAAACTCAGCGTTCACTCAAAAGTAAAGATCGAGGTTCAGCTGGCTGATTATGACATTCATCTTCTATCAAAGAAAAAGGGACAATTTGTTCGTCTCATCAAATTCACCAAATTCCTTGCCAAAGAAAATTGGGACAAATCAAAATATTCCAACGATATCGTCGTCCACGCGGCCCAAACCGGTCACAGAATAACATTAAATCCGGACAATATTAATTCTGAGATCAAAAGGTTTAATGAAAATTGGGACGTAGTTCTGGAAATGATCAACAAAGTATCAGAATCACGGTCGGAATTTCTACCCTATCTTGAATTATTAGAAGCAACTGAAACGAAATAAAGAGGACAATATGTTTAAAAGATCTAAAAGTATTTTATCTATCATTTCATTGTTTATCAGCTTTGTCTTGATCTCCTGTTCCGGAATTCCTGAGCAGGCAGGCGATTGGCGTATAGAGGTAAGCGTTTCGGGAAATGATCACTATGATGTCCCCGGTGAATCGATTACAGAACAGATCCCGCCATCCGATACACTTGTGAACATTGTTAATAAATTCTCACCCTCGCATATGCAAATAAGTGATTGGAAAATGTTAAGCGAAAATAAGTATTGGATCAGATCATCTGCCGGTCATGAAAATTATAATTATATCATCTACAAGAATGGCAGCATCGAAGATATTACCTTTAAGAATGATTCCACAAGAATGAGAGAAAAGGCGTACTCCCTACTTATAAAAGATACAAAGAAAGAGATCAGCGTTGATGAAGTGCCCACAAAAGCTCTTGAGACGATAAAAGTTCTTTTTCCCGATTCAGAGCCCACGGATATCTGGAAAGTCTCTACATTCGCAGGAGAACGCTATCTGATCGTTGTTGAAAATATGGCCTTTTATGTAAGGAAGGATGGTCAAATTCAGTCTGCCCGTTTTACGAACTCAGGTGCTTTGGAGGAAAATTATCCAAGGAATGTTAATGAATCGGAAATGATAGCAAATATACTAAAAGAAGCAAAATCACTGTTGGGAGAACATCAGGATCGCTTCCATATTGATACCCAGATCAAAAAGATCAAAGATACAGGTCCGGCCTTCCGTTTTATCATCATGGGAGATTCCCGTTCGAATAGCAAATTTTGGGAAACTGAATTAAAACACATTTCATCCCTGAATCCTAAACCGATTTTTGTCATTAACAGTGGCGATCTGGTTGCACGAGGCTTGCTGAAAGAATGGAGTGAGTATTTCATTCCGCCTCTGCTGGATTTTGACATACCATACCTTGTCGCTATGGGAAATCATGATTATGGCTATAATAAAAAAGGGATAGAATACCGTTATTTGTTCGGCGAAAATTCTCACAATTACTATTTTGACCACTCTGGTTACCGTTTTATTGTTATTGATAATGTATCAAAACGACTGTCACTGCCTGAGACAGCAGATTGGTTGGAAAATGTTCTTACCGCTACTCCCGAAGGATTCCATAAAATCGTCACTGCGCACAGTCCGTTCGGAAATGTAGAAAAATGGCAATACCATGTTTATGATAAAGAATATTCAAAGTTATTCGGCGATCTTATGAGCAAATATAATGTAGATCACGTATTTTTCGGACATATTCACGCCTACTCTACCGCAACTTTTAATGGTATTGACTATACAATTAGCGGCGGCGGCGGTGCAGGTTTACACAACCGTTTTGGCCCCACAGGAAATGTACATCATTATATTATTTGTGATGTTATGTCGGATGGATCATTAAAGCAACAGATCGTACGATTCTATGAAAAGTGATAAATAATGAAAAATATACTCGTTTTAGCTCTCATCATTCTTGCCTTTTTTTCCGGATGTGAAAAAAATGTCGTAAAACCGGCGGCTCCGGAAACGATCGTGGTCAATTTGAATGTTGATACTTTCGATGTCTATATCGGCAGAGGAAGACATATTTCATCAAATATGCTTACTGAGGGAATTAAACCCGATCAAGAAGGATGGCTTGGCAATCCTCATCCCATCGGCTACTGCAAACTTTGTGATCAAACTCATACTCGTGAAGAATGTATTGAAGCTTTCCGTACTGATTTTTACAAGAAACTAGATGAAGATCACGACTTCAGAACAGCCGTTCTGGCTTTAAATGGAAAACGATTAGGATGCTATTGTAAGCCAAAAGCTTGCCATGGCGATGTGATCAAAGAATGGATAGATTCGCAACCCCAACTAAGACCAGAATGGGCAAAAGATCTGATCATTTATGAAGTGGCAATAAAAGGGTTTACTTCCCCTGATGGTCCGGAAAGCGGAACATTCATATCGCTCATGGAAAAGATGCAATACCTTGAAGATCTGGGTGTTAATGCCATTTGGCTGACCGGTCATTCACTCTCGGACCCCAAGCATTTTTATGGAATATGGACCCAATATGCCTGTATAGAACCCGGTAAATTAGATCCCTCTTTGGGGACCGAGCAGGAATTCAAAGAGATGATCGCCGAAGCACATCGAAGAGGCATCCGGATCATTCTTGATACAATTGAACTTGGCCTTATGAGCTATAGTCCCTTGATCGAAGAACACCCCGATTGGTTCAAGGGCGGTTCCTGGGGTATGACGGATTATGATTGGGACGGTGATCACCCGGAACTGGAAAAATGGTGGATCGATATGTGGACCAAGGCAGTTCTGGATTGGGGAGTTGACGGTTTCCGCTGCGATTGCGGTCTGCACCGACCGGATCTTTGGCAGGAAATTAAACGACAATGCGCTCAAGCGGGGAAACCCATCGTCATACTCGGAGAGAGTGGTGTTGAAAGCGTCAGTGATGCGAGTCAGCGTGATATTATGCTCTTTGACCAGAGAAAAGGGATCGTGGCCGAGCATATTGCCTTAAATGATCTAGGTTCAATGAAGGACCTTCTACATCAAGAGCTAAAGAATGAAGATATTAGCTTTAACTGTGAAATAACTTATGATGACGGCACATCCATTAATAATACCAAAAGTTCCGATTCCCCCAAATTAACTTTTCTTGGTGTGGGTAAAGATGAGATCGGTTATTGGGAAGTTGAAAAAGATGGCCAAGCAGACTGGACCTGGCGAATTGAAAATATTGACAAATCAAAAAATATACTAAACATACATATTACTTCCCCCGAAAGAAACTGGAGCTGGCAATCGAACGGCTGGGGCTGGAAACTTGCTGTTCAAATGGATGATGATATCATCGTATCGGGCGGGAATCCTTTACCCGGACCAAGATTGCGAATAATCTCCCCCAGTTGCCATGATATGGGCTGGGCCGGATACCCTCAAGATAAAAGTCCTTATGTTATACTGGGCAGTCGCTATCTTTTCGGCTACACTACGCTATTTGCACCAGCAATCCCGGTATTCATGAGCGGCGAAGAATTTGATGCCATTTACAGACCCCTGCCTGGGCTCACACCGGATCTCTACGGAGAAGGCCAAGCCGGAACTGGCACTTGGTTATACGGAACATGGCTAGATTGGGATCAACTGAATGATCAGAAACATAGTGACATGCTGAAAGATGTGAAACGCATGCTGGCTATCCGCAGGGATCATCAAGATCTCATTCACGCGATCGACCCGGATGATGTAGATATTAAAATGAACTCCGTCGAGATAGTTTCAAAGGATAAATTGCCCCTTCCCTATATGCTGACCAACGGAAAACGCGCCTTGCTTATCGTCGGTAATCCCATGGAACATGAAGTTGAAGTTGAGCTGAATATCTCATTGAAAGCGCTGGATTTTCCGTTGAATAAAAAGCACCTAAAGGTATCGACGCTCTGGCCGGAAGAGATGAGCATAGGCCGATTGACCACTGAAGAATTATCGCGCTTCAGGATAACTATCCCCGCCGATAAGATACCCGGTGGCGGACTGGCTGTTTATTTATTTGAATTGAAATAGAATTCAGAATAACAACAATGTTAAAAAAGTATTCCTCACTTGTTTCTTGCCTGCCGTTCGGAGCTTAGGTGAAAAGGGTGACGAAGGTGTGTCATCCTGAAACGCCAGTTATTGGCTGGCGGGTTCAGCCCGAAGGGTCCCGTAAGGGAGATCTCATCGTCTGTCAGAATTCCACGTTAAATTTCTACGAATGAATTATTTTTATCTTCTATTCAAATCAATATTCCACTAAATTCCCTCGTCATAAATAACCAATAGGAATCAATATGAAAAAAACTATCCTCTTTTTACTACTGATGTTAGTGATCTTAAGTTCATGTTCTCAAAAAAGTCTAGTAGAATTAACTAAAAGCGAAAATATTGACAAACATATCGTCTGGAAAGTCATTCAAACACCAGAACTTGAAATTAATGGATTACCTGCTACAATTAATATTTTAGATGTGGATCTAAAGAATTTTGACGGCGACATTGATCTCGCATGGTATCCGGAAGATCTTATCATTACAAGTGAAATAGCCGAAGAATATGATGCATTGGCAGCAGTGAATGGATCCTATTTCGACATGAAAGTCGGTGGAGCCTGGGTGTTTTTACAAGCTGATGGCAAACAGGTCGCAGGCAATAAATCCAAGGTTATATTTTCGCACAGCGGTGCTTTTGCAGAGGATACAAGCGGAGCACTCGTCATTTTAAAACGTCCCGAAACGGACTGGGAATACTCCCCCAAATATAAATATGTCATGTCCGCAGGTCCCATTATGATCCACGATGGTGAAATATGTGAAATTGATTCGGTTGCCTTTAACCTAAATCGTCATCCGAGGACAGCCGTTGGACTGACCAAGAACGATCATTTGATCCTTGTAACGGTAGACGGCCGTCAAAAAGAAGCAGTGGGCATGAATATCCCCGAATTGACGGAATTAATGAAAGACTTAAAATGCACAGATGCGCTCAATCTTGATGGTGGCGGTTCAACCACCATGTATATCAAAGGTAAAGAACATCTTGGCATTGTGAATTACCCAACGGACAATAAGAAATTCGACCATAATGGCCAGCGTCCTGTTTCAAATGCAATTCTAATTTTAAAGTAAATGTAAAGACGCGATTCATCGCGTCTCATTTATAATGATAATCCATAGGTATATTTTATGAAAATACGCAACACTCTTATAGCTCTCAGCATTATCTTAATCTTATCCTCCTGTACTCCCCGCGAGTTCATCAAGATGACATTGAGCGAAAAGATCGATGAGCATATTATCTGGAAGGTCATCCGGTCGGATGATATGAACGGCTCTCCCGCTTCGATCAATATTGTCGATATTAATATGAATAAATTTGAAGGTAGAATATGGCTTGCCTGGTACATGAATGAATTGGTGCCAACTTCCATGATGGCAGAACAGCGTGATGGCTTAGCCGCGATAAATGGCTCGTTTTTCGATATGAAAGTCGGTGGTTCGGTATTATTCCTCCAAGAACATGGTGCAATCATTTTTGAAACTCATGATCGAATTGAATTTATTAACGAAGGAGCCTATGCTAGAGATACCAACGGTGTCGTCATGATCATTGAACGACCTGAAGAAGATTGGGCGCTCTCCCCTGCTTACGCTGATATTATGGTTTCCGGACCGCTTATGATCTTTGATGACGAATTGGTCGAACTGGATTCAGTGCGTTTCAATATAAATCGACATCCACGCACAGCTATAGGCATGACCAAGAATAATCACTTTCTTCTCGTAACTGTAGATGGTCGGCACGCAGAAGCAGCCGGCATGAACATGTGGGAACTCCAGGCATTCATGGATAAACTTGACTGCACAGAGGCCTTGAACTTTGATGGCGGCGGCTCAACGACCATGTATATTAAAGCTAAAACACCCAATGGCGTTGTGAATTATCCATCGGATAATAAGAAATATGATCATGATGGCGAACGGAAAGTAGCGAATGGCTTGGTGGTGACACCGTAAGAGGTGAAACGTGAAACGTAAAACGAAAGACCTTCCGGCTGGCGTCCGAACAGTGAGAGGATCTGCCGGATGGTCGAGAAAAATTGAAGAAGGCACAAAGAGCACTAAGTCACTAAAGAAAATTTAGATTAATACCTTCTCACTTACGAGGAGGTATTTTTTTATGCAATAAAATATATTAATGAAAAAGTAAGCTGTCATCCCGAGCGTAGTCGCCTGTCCACCGTAGCTTAAGCAAAGGTGTGTCATCTCGACCGAAGCGGAGCAGAGTGGAGAGATCTATTCATGAGGAAATGTAATAGAAACCCATCTATCCGCAGATTGCACAGATTAAGACTATTGGCTAATAGCTGTCTGCTTACAGCCACCCTATTGCATCATCCTGCCTGCCTCGACGAGTGTGTGTCATCCTGAACGTAGTGAAGGATCTATTCATGAGGAAACATAATAGAAACCCGTCTATCCACAGATTTCGCGGATTAAGACTATTGGCTAATAGCTGCCTGCTTACAGCCAACTTTACGCATCATTCTACCTGCCTCGTCGAGGGTGTGTCATCCTGAACGTAGTGAAGGATCTATTCATGAGGAAATGTAATAGAAACCTGTCTATCCACAGATTTAAAGATATTTGCTAGCCATTGTTTGAATGGTTCCGCCTTCGGCGAAGGAATTGATTGAATCAATCGAAATATTTGTTCTGTGTTTGCCACATCTGTTAAATAATATTTCCCATCTACAGATTTCATTTTCAGTTGACTACAATTTGTAGTCAACTCACTACCTTCTTTGGTTAAGCGGTATTTTAATACTTTCCAATAATTATTTGGATTTGGACTATCTGTAAGTGAAAAAGTAGCTCGTAATTCGCAATGTGTGACTCGTAGAAGATCTCACACAAAGGCACTAAAATACCAAGTCACTAAGCAACTAAAATGACGAGTTCAAGCTGTCATCTTGAGCGGAGTGAAGGATCTATTCATGAGGAAATGTAATAGAAACCCGTCTATCCACAGATTGCACAGATTAAGACTATAGGCTAACAGCTGTCAGCGATCAGTCTACAGCTTCACCCTATCGCGTCATCCTGCCTGCGCCGATGAATATCGGTGAACTCGTTTCAGGATCTCTTTGAAGGTTCAATTCGCAAATAATATAAATGCTTGTTTTGATATTTATCCTAGCCTCGGAGATTTTAAGTCCCTAAAGCACCCCTATCAATCAGCAAGTTACAGAAAGAGGTGCCCAAATGTTGCTAGTAAATATTTTACCCGTGGCAAAGTGTTATTTTATAAGAGTTTATAACTCGTTTGATTACTTGTTTGGGATTAATTGTTTACTATTAGATCAAGATGTGCGATTTTTGGGGAGAAGGTCAATATTAAAGTGTATGCGAACACAAAATATTACTTACATTTTACCATAAGCATATAAAGTAATTATTCTCTTGACATTGTTATTATAGCATAATATCTTTCAGTAGTAATAAATTAAGAGGATCTAAAATGGATAAGAGAAAAAATGAAATAGAGAGATTGAAGGAGATGCAATCAATTCGAACTACCTTTAACATTACTAAAGAGGGAAAAGAAGCTCTGGATTATCTATCAGAAGAATATGGCTTAAAACCAAAAGAAGTATTTGATGAATTATTTAATGATGACAACATTTTATTAGATTCTTATAAAAATATTGAGGAAGAGTTTAATACCAAAGTTTCTAATAACATTAAAAAAACATATGTAATAAGCAATAAAGCTTTAAGATGGTTAAATACAACTTCAAAAGAAAAACATATATCACGTGATTTACTTGTTGCAAAAGCATTATCTGGATATGTCCAAATTCTTCTGAGTAAAATAAGGGAACAGGTTATTAAGGAAGTGAAAGCTATTAAAATCATTGATAAGTTTAATGAAGTATTTAATGAAACAACTCAACAACTAATTGATCTATTTGGTGAAGATGATCCAATTATTGAAGGATGGTATGATGGATGTCGTGAATTTTGTCAATGGGAAATATTTAGCGCCAAAAAGTTTTTTGATAAGTTATATGCAAAATATAAGGAGAAGCAATGACTATAACAAAACACGCCATACAAAGATCTCAGCAGAGGGGAATTCCCCTAAATGAGCTTGATTTAATTATGCAAATTGGTACTCCATGTTATCGTCCTGGAGGCGCTACGGAATATGTCGTTTTAAGAAAAGATAAATCCTCTGCAATTGAGTATTTGAAGAACCTCATTCAAAAAGTTGACAAACTAGAAGGTAAAGCAATTCTGACGAATGGAGATACTGTGGTAACAACATACCATAAAAAGGATATAAAATGAAACATTGTTATGAATTCTTAATTGCAAAGGTTGCTGTACAAAATAATAAAGGTCAGATCACCAATGTTAATGATAGTGCAGGAATTTTAGTACCTGTTGAGGCTGAAGAGGAATTAGATAAATTATTAGAAAAATTTGATAAAGATGGTTTCCAGGTAACATGGGGACTAGAGAGTGCTTTTAAAAAATCCGATAATTGGCCTTGGGCAATTGTATTTTATAGAGAAGAATTTAGACTTGCCGGTCATGTTGTATCTACTCGAAAGGATAGAAGTGACGTTTCGTTAACTAGTTATACAATGCCCAGCAATCACTCCGTTGAAGAACACGGGGTGCCAACAGTTTCTGTATTATTAATTTACACAAAAAATCCATTGAAAGAATTAGCTGAGGAATCTGAATTATTTAGTAAAGCCTGGGAACAACTTTCTGATTGTGACGAAAGCAGACACTGGATATGTATTGCAGAATCCCCATCAGAAGAGTGGATCAAGAAAGCAAGTAAGGGCGATGATCAATTATTTTTGAGGGAATTAGGAATAGATATTAATTGAGGTTTTATAATGGGAAGAAACAAGAAAACAGTTGAATTTGATGAAAATAAATATTCGGGTTTATCTTTGAAAGAAAAACTAAAAATATTTTCTGATTATAATGAGCTTTTTCATTATGAATTATCGAGAATTCCTTATGATGAATATAAAGTAGAAAATGAAGTAAAATTAAAAGCCGAATTGATTGCTAAAAAATACTATGAGGATAAAGGATTTGATGTTTATCAATCAAAAGTAAATGATGGGTATAGATCAATAGGCGCTT
>Ga0208904_1000468_pt1 | contig 34220 bp, 54 predicted proteins | sample AntAceMetag02UKB_FD_184774 | JGI IMG/M metagenome (GOLD analysis project Ga0208904, IMG submission 184774) | Saline lake microbial communities from Ace Lake, Antarctica - Antarctic Ace Lake Metagenome 02UKB (SPAdes) (version 2) | ecosystem: Environmental > Aquatic > Non-marine Saline and...
TTAAGGTTCTAACTATAGACAGACATTTTAATAGGCTTAAACCTCTTTGAAATGTAAACCTATGAAAGTTTTAATATGGTCAATTCTAATAGGGAGAAAGTGGATAGAATTGAGGAAGAATATATTACTAGAAAGAGAAAGGAGTAAGGTTTATTTACTTCTCAGTACTGAGGTTGTGTTGAGAAGAGTGCTGGGATCGGATGGATAGAGAAGGAGAGGGCATGACTAAGTTTGTATGTACGAGTAGGGGGGGTGCAGGGGGTAGAGGATCGCGAGATTTTACCCCTTTTTCCGTTACACTCCCACCTACTCCCCCCAAAAAATTTTTTTATAAAAATCCGTTATATTTCGATATCTCCTCTTCTAACGCCACTTCTGCGGTTTTATACTGCTCAATCAACTCCGCTACCCGTTTAAATCGCTCCCCGTATCTCTCCAAATTAGTAGGGCAGTCAAGCCTAATGATACTATCCTCCGTAGAGAAGTTCAGTTCGGTGTTGTGGTAGGATACTAATATATATTGGTTGTTGTCTTCGTAGTCCAACCCAATTTGAAACTCAAGATTTGTCCAGCGGGTTAGATTTGTTAATTCAAACTTCGGTTTTATGATGCTGTTTAGCACTGATATTTTGCCATGCTCCCATATACTATTCATTTCAAACTCTACGAACGTTATCTTGGTTAGAATTTCTTTGATCTTGTCGGCTGCTGCTTTTAATTGTTTTCGCAGCATGTTAAAGTGGTTAAAATTAAAGTATATATTCTTCCACTTTTTTTCCGTATAGGCTTCACAAATCTCATGTATGTGGTCATTTTTGTCGAATTGATGAGATTGACCAAATGCATTCCATGTTTTCATCTCAGCTTTCATGGCATCCACTTTGGACAGAAGATCGTCAAAATATGTAGTAAATTGTTCTAAATTCATTAATTATTATAAAGAAATGTTTACATTTAAATGTTTACCTTTCAAAAATAAGAAAAAATATAGTTTTAATGTTCATTTTTAATCTGTTTCTCAATATAGGATATTTCCATAGCCACGTTTGAGCATTTATACCTGCTTGGACACTTTCCGCAGTTTTTCATACAGTGCTCTTGTAATCCTTCGGCTCCCATTGGCAATCTTTGAATGTGCACGCCTTTGTTAAACCCAACTCATTCCTATATTTTAAGCACGTTTTCGATGAATCACTACTATGAAACCTACACTCGCTGCATTTCATACACCTTCCGCACAGTCCGTATTTCTTGTTGTTCTCGGTAATTAGTTCATTTTTGCATTTAGAACACGTTTTTGGTGGTTCTACTGCTTTCCATTCTGAGAAATTATTACAAGTCGTATACACACAATACTTTATACGATAATCAACACAACTTAATCCTTCTCCGTTATTATGATTACTATAACGACACGATTTGCATTTTGGTGAATTCTCAATCTTTTCCCCATCTGATATAAATTCCCATTTTGAGTGGGTATCATCACACCCATGTTTAGTGCAGCAAAATGAATTGGTATTTTCACCAGAGAATTTACAATTGCTGCATTTCTTTTCCACCGTTGGCTCTTCTACTGCCTTCTCCCACTTGTTTTGACAAAAACATGAACCATCTACCGCATAGGGACATTTACCATTATTATTTTTAAGTTTTGAGTATTTACAATCAGTGCATTCATGCAGTATTTTCTTTACCCATTTATCTTGTCCAACACAATCTACTAGGCATTCAATATGATCATGATATATACGTGAATTTTCACAATCAGCACAGTCACATTCTACATCACTTATTATTTTTACGTCTGGTCTACCCACTGGTTCTTTTATTTCAATATCTGGTCGTTCCCACTCAGATCCATTAATACACAATCCATTCGTCGAAAACGGACAACATGCATAATCATTTCTCTTGTTGGAGTGTTTACAATCAATACATAGTTTTGATATAGATTTATCGTCAATCTTCTTCGCTTCTTTGTTTATATCCACCAGTAGGCGTAGTTCGCTAATTATCTCTGCTTGTTCGTGAACTTGGTTATTTAAACGTGATACATTTAGCCTACACTCAGATAATCCATCTTTTATAATTTTAATATCTAAAGTGTTATCATATCCACGCTTTTGAATATCCACTATATGAGATAGCATTTCTTTCTGTTCACGCTTCAATTTTTTCTTAGATATCTTTTCTAAGCGTTTAGATTCACGATAAACTATTCGTTCTTGATGCTTAATCATTCTTTGCTCTAAGGCTTCGATTTTACGTTTATACTTATTCACTGGTTCCCAATGTTCATAATCATAATCACAACTATCACATGGTTCTCCTCCACCTTTAGGTGTATTATGTTTACAATTACCACATTTTTTATTCATTTTATTCCACCAAGAAACTCCTTAAATTAGTTAATCTTGCTATTTTATGCTCCAATTCACGTATTTCTGATTCATATCTATCTATACTCTTCTGCATCAATGCTAATACTTCATGTGTATTCTTTTCCGACCATCCGCATGAAGAATCTATTCCAGTTAATGAATTTTCTAATTCCCCGTTATTGTTAATTACTCTACAAAATACATTCCGATCCTTTATCTCAGTTACTGGAATGTAATATTCTGACCATGGTTTTATCCCATTAGCCATACCTTTACTTTTACTCACTTTTTTCATCTAATTCTACTTCCTTTAATTTTTGCTTCAATTGGTTAATATCATACTCTATTTCTCTTATTTCAGCCGTTCTTATATGCATATTATCTATAGTTATACGAGATTTGACTCCAGATATACTATTAGTTATTACTGTTTGTCTGTTTTTAATAATCTCTTTATCGTCTTCTGTCTGTTTAATTAAACTGGTAATAAACTTTATAATCTCAGATTTCACCATGGTTTTATCAAAATGCTAAGGTTATTAAGTCTGTGCTACCATCTACAATGGGTTGAAATTGTTTATGTGTTAAGTTACTCATTTTTAATCTCCTTTAAAGTTGCTATTCCACCTATCAGTGAAAGTAATGTAAAAAAACCATACATGATGATTTCTGGTATCATCTCACCATATTTATTAGTCTCAATTAAGATCCATCCATGTGGATAACTGTAGACTGTTGTAATAAAAATTATAAAGCACACGGCTGGTAAAAGCATAGCACTGAATATTTTCCAATAAGGTAAAAGTTTCATAATAATGTACTCTCTACAAAACTTATATCTAAATAATAAAAATTACCCATTGGTTTACCACGGACACGTGTTATATATCCTTTCATATAATCAATTGCAGATCCACTTGATTCACTCAACTCTAAGTTAGTAGAATCTATTTCACTTGCAATAATTAAATAAGCTTGCTGTCCACTTAAGCGTTGAAACTGTCTGAGAAAGGCTAACTTGTTATTTAAACTCTCTGTATTAGTTAACGCCTCATCATCATCAACTATAATTATACATTTAGTTAATTGAATATTTCTAGCGACCTTTCCTTTAGTAGCAGTGTAAGAATCACCAGTCAGCGTTTGTTTAGGTTTTAATTTAAACTGTTCATCCCAACTATAACCTTCACACCATAGTTCTATCTGATCCCCAGAAGGAGAAGATACACCAGCAGAAGTTGTCTTACTGGTATAAAACTTCGTTCCAAACTCCGATTCCATGAAATATTTAATCGAATCCATGTTATACCACGACTTATTATATAGATTATTCGTTATACGTAGCATATATTTATACATATACACATTTAAGATAACGTTATTTTCTATTTTTTTTCTCCATTTTTTTGCCATTGGATTGAATTTAGATGCTATCTTAAGTAGTTTGTATTGTGCTCTAAATTTCTTTTGGGAAACTAATACATAATTCATATCATCCAATTCTATCTCTTCCCCTTCATCATCGTAAACTGTTTTACCAGTCAATAGGTCGCTTATTTCTTGTAAATTTAATTTTGTCATTTTCCAAACACCGCTTCAAATTTCGCAATAATATCTTTATCGGTAATAATCTCATCCGTTTCTGCATTTATATATAAATAATCCACTGGTAAAAGAGATTGCTTTTCATTCCATAATTCCCATTCACCCATGGTCGTAACCGCTGGTTGATGGTATTTCATCAAATTATAACGCATATCTAATCGAATAATAGTAATTTCATCACTCATTTTAATGACATCCAACGACAATGACAACAAATTCCTTTGGTTTAAATTTACTATTCTGCACATCACAATTACAGCATGGTTCTTGAGTATACTTCATTGATTGAAAATTACATTGATCGCATTTTGACTTAGCGTTAAGCTTACTAAAATTATGGCAATGTTTGCATGGCTCTTCCATTATTTTTTTATCTGTGTGGGTACACATATCGCAATTTAACAATTTAACATTTCCATCAGTAAAGTGTTTGCATGATTTATCTACTATTTTTAATGGATTACATTTACTACATAACTTTTTTGTTAAAAATGCGTGTTCTCTGTAATGCATTCCATCTTCACTCTTTTGACATGCTATATCTAAATTATTAAATGAACTACATTCTCTACAAATCGCTGGAAATCCAATTCCATTCTTATTAATTATTTTTTTTGTTGGTTCATATAATTCCCATGAACTATTATCATAATCGCATTCATCATCTACGTATGGACATCCAACACCAGTATGTATTTCTGAATGTTTACAATTTCCACAAACTCTTTTTACTCCTTTCCCTTTCTTCATTTCCCACTGGTCAAAGAGTTTATCAATATCAATATCCTTCGTGCGTTCGGTTAAGGCTTCTATTCTATTTTCCAAGCGTTTTACTATATCCTTATCGTGTAAATTCATGTTTTTTAAATCCACGATTTGCTGCTGCATAGATTCTACAGTATTCACCAGTTTTGCCTTCTTAATCTTATCCAACTGCTTTTCTTGTTTCTTAACTGCTTTTAATTCATTAATTGCTCGTTTTTTATCATATTTACTCTTTTTTTGAGCAATTTTCTTTTCCAAACGGGCGATTTTGCGCTTATATTTATCTTTATGTACGAATGCTGAGCCATAATCATTACAATTATCAAATCTCCATGAATTTTCATGACTACAATACACTGAACTTAAATCTGTTCCATTCCCATATTTACAATTTTTACAATCTTTCATTTTATATCATATCCTCATTTATATAAAAAATTAAACCATGGTGAGTTTCATCCGTAAGTACATATTTATGATTTCGTAGTAGTTTTAACCGACTATCAATAGTATATTTATTAATATTAACTAATTTGGTATAAATTTCTTTTCTTCTTAACTTTCCATATTTTGTTAATACTTGTAAAATATAATCATCAATTTTAGAATCCCATAATTTAAATTGGGTTCGTTTAGGATATATAGCTCGTGATCTATACTCCACTATTTTTAACTGGTTAAATATATTTTCCATCTCGTTATATACAGTTATAGGATCTGCTGGACTAATAATATTAACCACTTTTGGTTTATAATATTTTTTTTGTTGTGGTTGTTTTTTCTCTAATTTTAAGGCTTTAATTAAATTACGTATAGTTACTGTAGTTGTATGCATTAATTTGGCTGATTTATCTTGCGAAAATGGACTTTTTAGATATAAAACTGCACTTAAAATGACTTTCGGAGCAGAAAATAAACGTTTTTTATGCATAATTAATTCTAATTTAACAATTCCATCGTAAATTAATTTATAATCCACAGATCTATACAATTTCTTATTTTCAATAAACGTATGTAGCCATAATTGTCTTGTTGGTTGGCATGACACTATTTTACACGCGTTAATACTGGTTTTAATTAATGGATTATAATGTACAAGTTTAACTGGTGTTCTATGACGAATTTTGCATATATTGCACCATCGTAGATATTTATGCATACTTGCCCATGAAACAGCCCATTGATGTCCTTTTTTACATTCAAACGTATATTGCTTGCTAGCTATAGTATATTCAGTTGAAATTAATTTTCCATCATGATTTTCTGCGTATTGTTGTAAATCTTCAATTGTATATTTTCTGCGTTTTAATGAAGCGCATATTTTGCACCATGATTTAGTATAAAGTATAGATCCCCATGTTTTTTTCCAAACGTGTCCACATATTAAACATTTCCATTCATATAGAGTAGATGTAGTATAATAATATATAGATAAACATTTTCCATCTTTTTTACTAGCGTATTGCTGTAAATCTTCAATTGTATACGTTTTTCTACCCATGGTTTAATATAATCTCCATAATCTGTTTATGTAATACATCTACTTTTATTTCTCCATTATCTGAATCAAAATATGATTCAATACAATTGTAAATTTTATTTCCTAAAGTTTGATTTTCCATTTTCTTTTTTCCGAAGCCATACGGCTTCTAGGTACATTGTAAAAAATGTAGCACCCTAGCTCGGCTACGCGGTTACTAGTTACAATCTTTTTTCATAGTTTTATAACAACTTATATGCAATAAATTTCCATCATGCACGATAAGGCTTTCATCGTTATCAATTATCTTATTACATTTAATACAAGTTAAAATATTAATGGGAATATCTTGTGGTTTATGTAATTCTTTCCATTTGAGTTTTGATTGCATTTTAGTTAATATAATTTTTAAATCTCTATTTCCATTCACGATAAACTCTGCAAAACTCATCATGGTTATAATATGGGCTTGTATGCTTTGTCTAAAGAACTCAGAACGGGAAGCCACTATTTTTAACTTAACTAAAAACTCTATATACTCAGATATTTCATCCGCTATTACAAATGATACATGCATGTATGATAAAAGTAAATGTAAACATTTAAATTTTTGCTAAATTTTACCATAAATATTACATCATTTCTCCATGCCATTTTATATATTTCTCTTTCTTCCACTTAACTGAATCGACTACTTTCTGCTGGTTTGATATCTTTACAACTAATTCTTTAACTTTGTTTTTTAATATTCTAAAATCAGATAAGGTAATATCATATACATTAATAACTGCTATTCTTATTTTTTCTCTGGTTAGATCCATTAACATTTTTTCTTCAACATTATATTCCGATAACAGTTTATTATATACTTCATAATTTGCGTTGTTATCTGTTGCTGACCTAATCAATCTTCTTAGAAATCGTTTTGATTTTTCAAACTTACCAAATTCACCATCGGTATCTCTTGTTTCAAAATTTCCTACTTTATACAATTTAACAATTGAAGGAAATTTTCTAAATTCTTTTTCTGGTACTTCTATGGTGATTTTTTTTATTTTACATTCTGAATTCCAATACATTGTATTTAAAAGTAAACATTACTAAAATTTAAATGTTTACATTTAATAAAAAACGGTTTATATAGAAGCCCTTTTTTAACACTTTTGTCTTTTTTACTAATGTTTACATTTACAGCGAATACACAGTTATCCAATTTATATAAACTGGTTAATAGATTTAAAAGTAAACATTATAAATTTTTTAGTATATAAAGTACTCTTTGGGAATCGTGTCGTTTTATCTACGATTATGTTTTATACATTTTTGTCCTCAAAATAAAATCCTTTAAGGTGATTAGATTGAACGTGACCAGTGTGATCAAAAAAGTGCTAAACAACGCTATAAGTATAGTTACTTTAACTTTTTTTAGCACTACTAAATTCCATAAAATACTATGTCCATGAACTCCATAATCTTAATATAATCAGATGCAGCTTTAGTATATGATTCAGTGTGACCCAATACCTTATTCAATTCCCTTAAAGATTTAATCTCCTTATACTCTAGGTCATAATGTTCTTGATAATCAAACCATCTCCTAAACGGTATAGCTTCTGTTTCAAAACTTAAGCTCTTATCTGACATTACAATCATCGGAACTTGTGGGTGTAATAAAGGTCTAAATCGGTGAACTGCTTGCAGCATAGCACTTCTGTCCATCAAGGTAATCATATCTTTATCAATCCCAATTCTCTCTAGACAGCGATTATCAATTGGCGTTAGCCCATATCTCCCATAAATAATCACAATGTCATATATTTTATTAAATTTGTTCGTTCCACGCAATCCGAACCATACATAATCTGCACCTGGTAAGAAATCATCTATATATTTTTTAGTTTTTCGTTTACTTGTTTCTCCAGTAAGATGATACTCTGGACTGATAAAAGATTTCTTGGTAATAACTAATACATTTCGTGTAATAAAAGATTGAGCAAAAAACTTAAATATAATTGGAATGTTATCAAAAGAATACTGTTTAGTCCAGTTTCGCGTAAATCTCAAAACATCGTTTTTTACGACATCACTCTTGAAATATTTACAGTTATAAAAATACCACGGCTCACCCATAAAATTAAGAAATGCAGTGTCAGTTATATTTATCATTAATTCCGCTGGTGTTGTAGCACAATTGAATATCATTTTTCTATAATCTGGAAGTTCTATTCGCATACGCCCGAATAAAAGTAATTTACCCTCTATTTCCGTTGTGCGTGCTTGAATCATATCAGTATAATCCATAAAAGCCTTTATAAAGTATTTTTCCACGCTTGTTACTTCAAAATCATCACGTAGTTCTACATGATTATAAAACGTATAATCATGTGCCATTATTTTTTCTACTTTTGGTTCAGTAAAGATAAAATACTGCTGCATTTCTTGGTTTAATAAGCGGTTTGGTTTTTTGAGTATTTTAGTATCGAAGGATTCGTCAAAAAATATAAATCGGTTATCTGGAAGGCGTGAAATACTTTCTATGGTGGTCACAATTACACGCTTATGATATAACTCTTGATATTGTCTCCAATAGTTGCATGTTTTACTAGATGCGTGAGGACAATCAGAACAGCCAGGATAATACTCAGTTCCATTTTCCCTTTCACACATTTTCTCACGCCTTATTATTGGCATATTATCTATAAGATCCCATTCGTGAATATCAGCGTATTGGGTTTTACCCTTAATATGTACCCAATTGGTGCTTCCTATATTATGATCTAAGAATTCCTTAATACCATCCTTTCCTTCAACCATTTGATGGTCTAAAACTATGATTATGTAATTGTTAAATGGTCGATCTCTTATGTATTCCAACATGGCGTATGATTTTCCAACGCCAGGCGGTACTTGAATCCGAATATGGTGTTTATCTGTGTTATCTAATGCTTCATACAGAAAGTGTTTAAGAGCTTCACGCTCTTTATCAATCTGTTCACTTATCGTCAATTGCACAAAAACGATCTCCACAATCTATGAATACCTTTACAGTTTTGATTATTTTTAGGCGATGTTTGAATGGATTTTCAAATAAAACGCTCATCGTTCCAACTACGTTTTTTTTTCGTGAAATTAAGTCATATTTGCACCACTGTTCATCATGTTCACCAACAATATGTCGGTAAAACTCACCAGTTAAAGGGCGAGTATCCAGTTTTTGTTCTTCTAAATCGTAATATTCTATCATAATAAATCCCTACCATTTCGTATATCCCGTTGGATAAAATAAGGGGATGATCAATCCATAATCCTTATTCTATCACTGGTAGGGAATAATACAAAAATAGTAAGTAACTATAAAAAACACATCTTAAAAAAGTTTTTAAAATGTAAACATTTAAATAAATGTTTTAATTCTACTATTATAGATTGTTATGGATTCAACGAAAAAAGAAATGCAGAAATCAATCAATCATCTTGAGCGAATGAATAAACAGCTTGAAGATCGTTCAAAGGTTAAGTATTTGAAGAAATTAGAACATAAGATCAAAGTTCACGAAAAAAAAATAGATGACCAAGGGGAAACTATTAGCGAATTACGTGAACATATTGTTAAATTAGAACACGATATTAGCGTTTTGGAGTAATTGATTTATGTCCAAACCGTTAATGTATTTTTTTGACATGGATGAAACACTGGTAAAAATTACTGATAAAGAAAAAGATGCAGAATCTCTTTATATGACATTAGATTACCAGAAAGATATTCCTATCATGATGGAGTTATTTAAATTAATAAAAATGAACTATCCCACTGGTTTAATAACTACTCGACATCCAGATTTAGATTTTGCTATACAGCATAAATTCGATATAAATTTAATTATAACCCGTGATTTCTGTTTGGAAAAAAAGGAAATGGAAGATGCTAAAAATAACTCTAAATCTGATAAAGAATTCATGAAAAACGCTGTGAAATCTAAAATAAAAAAACTAAACGAGTATGCACGGCATTTTGATATTGTATTTTTTGATGATATGGCTGCTAAGTATTGGGATAATCCAGATCTTGCACCGAATATTACCGTATGTTTACCGCTACACGATCAGAAACGGATGCGGCACTATACATGAAATGGTACGAAGTAATTGCTGATAGTTTATTAAATTTATGTGAAAAATTCATGTTGTTTGTTACCACACGTAATATAACAATTCCATAAGTAAAAAAAGAGAGGGTGGATATAATTCTGCGGAGGATTATTATGGCTAAAATCCACCCTCTCACCAGTCGCTATTTTTTCATTAGTTTTACATATATTTAATAATATCGAATGTTTACATTTAAATAATGGAACAACGAATTTTTAGTTTTATTATAGAAGAAAATGCTGATATTTTAACCATGGAAAATATACGTTTTGCGCTGGAAGGATGTTATCCGCAGTTAAAAATTGGAGGAATAGCAGAATTAGAACCAGTGGAAATGGATTTTGTACCAGTGGATGATCCCATGGAAAAATTTAACGATTCTCTTACTAATTTAAAAAAAGTGTGGAATGAAGAAATGGAAAAATTACGAAAGAGGAAGCGTGAATCAAATTAATGGCATACGATGGTAGTAAAGCACACGATTTGTATTTTGTTGTAAATCCAACGCATAAATCGTGTCAAAGATGCGGTAAAGCAGATTGTTATTTGGGAATTCATCATCCTCTTCAAAGGAGTTTATTTCCAAAGCGAGAATACGATGTAACCAATATGATCCTTCTTTGTAATGAATGCCATAACTTATGTCATCCAGAAGGTGTAGTATATACAAGATTAAACAAATTACAAAAAGAATATAATAAATTAATGTTTGAAAACATTAAAATAAAAAATTCAAGAACATATATTAAATTAAATAATAAACTGGAGAGTTTCATGAACTATATAGTAAGGAATTATCCTAAGATATCAATACCACACCAATTTACGTGATAAAAAAATGGAACAGAAAAAAACAAGAAAACGAGAATATTATATTCTTCATCATTTTATAGGAAATACACCAAGTAATCATATTGGTCCATTTTATAAAGGAGATGCGGAAAAAATAATAAAGTATTTTTCAAAATATTGTCTGATGCTACAGTTAATAACAAAAAGTAAATTATTTGGCGAAAAAAATGACAGTTAAACCATATCCTTGTACACCATATTGGTTTTGTGCTTTATGCAAGACTAAGTATCCATCTAAGCCCAGAAAAGTTCGATGTTGTGGACATTTCACTAATATGATATGGGAAAGAAAGGATGAGAAAGAACAATGACAGAACCTATTCATTACCGATGTATTGATTATTGTGGTGCTTGCAAATGGTTTACGACCGCTGAAGAATCTTCTTTTTGTAAAAAACATAAATTCATAGTTGTAGATCCAGATTTCCATATCTGTGATGATTATAAGGAGAGTTAATTATGCCAAAATGCGAACATGAATTAAAACCCTTTGAAGATCGACACGCTGGATGTGCGGTTAATCTTTTTAAATGGAGATGCCATAAATGTGGTGAAATGTTTAAGGATGTTAAAGGAGTTATTCAGTGGGGAACTGCTGGAATAGATAAATTAAATCCACCAGATTTATCTGATTGGGAAGATGGTGTAGTAGATGATATAAGTGGACATAAGAATGTTTTAAAATTAGTAGATGAATCACTCAACTGTTGTGATGATTTTAGAACAGCCATAAAAGAAAACCTTATTCATGAAGATCGTTATGGAAATTTATGGCTTGGTCAATTGCTTATGGGAACTTGTCCATTTTGCAGTCATGTATATAGAGAAAAAGAATTCCCACATAAAGCGGGAAAAAATTAATTATTTTTTTTTCAAAAATGTTTCCATGGTCGGAATATTGCTATTCTGACTAAGGCGAGTGCGTAATCTATTGTATATCTCATTTTGTTGAGGATTTGATAAATTGAGAGATGTACGGTAATCATCTAAGAGTATTTGATCGGGATACGAATATTTCATACCATATTAGAATTTACAAAATATGGCTATAAATGTTTACATTACAATTATTTATGTATTAAAATAAACAAAAGGTGGTTGATAACTGCGAAAATCTCTAATAAACACAGTTACCAACCGTTCAGAAAATAGGAGATAACAATAATTTAATATATAAAATTCTATCCTTATAAATATTTTGAAATGTAAACTATTTATATTTAAATGGTTTAGATTTATAGATTACCCATGGTAGCGTATAAAGGTGTGAGCGGAGCAATAAAAGTAGAGCAATGCTCATCGAAGGATACTATTATAGATATAGTTTCTGATTTTGCTTCTATGCCAGCACATACAAATACATTATTTGTATCAGCAAACGGTAATGGAGTAGATGGACTCACTTGGAAACTGCTTATACAACTTTACAAACTGCACTCGAAGAAGCAACAAATTCAAATACTAATTGGTTAATACATATAGCCCCTGGACATTATATAGAAACTGATGCAACTCCTACTTATTCTGATAATATAACATTAAGTGCAGTTGATCCCCATTCGGTAATTATTACTAATTCAGTGTATGCTACTCATGTTTTGAAATTTACGGGACTTGTATTTCTTAAAAATATCTGTGTTACGTGCGCTGGATCACAAAATGGTATAATAATTGAAACTACAGAACACGGTGGATTATTAGATACAGTTCATATTGATACTACCGCAGTAACTGGAGCACAATATGGAATAATGCTCGATGGGGGTGGTAGTTTCGTCACAATTATAAATTGTCTTATTCAAGGTAATGTAGCGTATACCCATGCGATCCATGTGGAAGATTGGGGTAGATCTGAAATCTGGAATATTAGAATAGGTACATGTTTAGTTGGAATTCATATTATGGCTGGGAATGCATGGTTTATTCATGGTCCAGTTAATTTTAATTTTTGTGATACATGCATTCAAATTGATTCTGGAGTCACAAGTACCCGTATCATGCAAGTGTTTTATAATCATACAGTAACAATTAATGTAATTGATGATGGAACCAATACTGTTGTTTCTCGTGGTTTACAACATATTGATCGTGAAATTGTTAAAATATTTCCAATTGCTACAAATACTGGTCCAGAAGTTACAACTGGTGCTGCTAATGCATGGGGCAATTATGCAGAAATAGATGATGGTGCAAGTTTTACATCATATATTAAAATAATTAGTATATTTATTGCAAACCCTTCGGATGCTAATGATGAATATTTTGTAGAATTAGCAATAGGAGCCGCTGGAAGTGAAATAACATTAGCACAAACTGGTTTTACTGGTGGAACTGCTAGAACTAATGTTGGTGCTACTCTTAAAACTGGATGGATTTCAGCAGGAACTCGTATATCCGCACGAGGTATGAGTGTTAGTGGTGCTGATACTTTTAATGTATGGATTGAATATGTTAACATTAATCCATAAAATTAATAATTAAAAAATTGACGAGTTAAAAATATGTTGCAAATAAATCTTGGTACAATATCTAATGTATTCGGATGAACTGTTAAACCCAAAACGCTCAGCGTCTTTTTTAATTTCTTCTTCATTTTCCAATTGCGAACTCGTGCTCTTTCCTGATTTTTTCATATTGATACAACTCCTTTTCACATATATCTTTACCATAATTAACCGCTTTATTAAAAAAATGGGTGTTATCTTTAAACAAGTTTTTATCGACCAGTAGGTAGATTTTTTGCAATTCCCCTACGTTAATATAAAAATCCATAATAAAATAGAATAAGATAAAAAATTTAAATGTTTACTTTTTAGATTTTCTGGTGATGTATTTTGGAACATTCGGAACAATTCGTGTAGTATTATTTATTTTCACTGTATGTTTCCCATTTATTTTTTTTACATTAATCGGAGTAAATACGTAGCGTGTAGTGCTGATTATAGAAAAATCTATGGCGTTAAATCCTATCAAACTGGTTAAATAAATACGGTAAGTTTGCGAATTTAAAATTTGTATCGACTGGTTGAATTGCCCCACAAATAGTATTTTCCCACCAATATGTATTCCAATCCAGTCGTTTTTGCTAATATCTTTAAGTGGGAAGTTATCGAACTTAAACAAGCATAGATTACGATTAAATTGCTTCTGTATCCATTTAATATCGTAATCTTTGGTTAAACAAATAATTAACATATTTATATAATGTAAACATTTCAATAAAAATGTTGCTTACAATGGTCAGAAACACATTTAAATAAATGTAAACCTTTCTTATAAATGAGTTTAATGGTTAATAGAAAGAAATGTTATGTTGTTCTAAGTACGGCTGGAAGCGATAGTAAAACGGTGTCATTTAGAGTGCCGTCAGATTATCCGCTTTCGGGTGATTCTGTAAAATTGTTAATAGAAGAGGTCGATTTGACCAAGAAATCACATTCCGAAGAATATAATCAAGTTGTACTCAGCATAACAGAATACATGAAGGCGAAACGAGATGGTATCAGTAATAAAGGAAATGGACAAAGTATCGAAAACGATACGGATGTTGCTTGATTTATACCAATTGGAGCAGAAATTTGTGGTTAGTCGCAATTTGTATTCAAGAAGTAAAGCAGCAACTACTGTAGATTTTCTAACGCCAAAAATACGAGATATAACTATTTTTTATATCAAGAAATTTTGCAATAATGTAAGTATTGCAAGGGATCAAACGAGATTGTTATTTTTAAGGCAATTGGTTAAGGATGTGCGGGAATGGATTCATTTACCACTAACTAGTAAATATGCTAAAATATTAAAAACACGAATGGATAAAAAAGAAGGGATCTACGAATGAAAACTGTAAAAATTAATAACTTAGAATTTCCTCTGTTTGAGGACATAGCCGATGCACTTATAAGTAAGATATATTTCGCTGTAAATTGCCAATACCGAAAGCGTTTGAAAGTTGGAGTGTTTCAATTCCAAGATAGTAGTTATATTCCACCATGTTTGAATGAATTCGCTGGTAACATAAAAGGGAATGATAAACTGGTTGAAAGTTTGAATAATGAATTAGAGTTGATTTTAAAAGCATGAATCGAACGGTTATAATTTATTCAAAAGAATATAGCACCATGAAATTTGATATAATTACAAAAATAATTACTGGTGTAGAAGTATCTCATTTATCAGAAGACGATATTGAAGCAATTGAGAAAAAACTTATGAAATTTGATAGTAATTGTAAATTTGAATTATCTACTCCAAATAAATATGAAACTTTAGTTTCTCATATCTATTCAGATAGTTTTAATGGAGATGTAGATTTTATAGGTCAATTTTCTGGAAAAGATAAACGGGCAATAAGAAAATTAGTTAAGGAGTTAATAAACAAATGATTGAATGCGAACGTTGTGGACTACCGAGTGAATTTCCAATATGTTTTGATTGTGCTAATCCAGAAGAATTCATAAAATATTACTATCGTAATGATATGCAATATATTTTGGGATTGCCGTATGGAAAACAACTCTACCAGCCTATTGATGGATTAGATTTAGATGTTCATCGAAAAGAGTGCGAGAATCGATTAAAACTATTACAGAAATTAGAATACAAAGATAAAGCCTATGTTGATTTAGGCTGTGCCAATGGGTATTTTCCATTACATCTTGATTGGGGATTACAACTTGGAATAGATCATAGCAAAGATGATATAATTTTGGCTCTTAAAACCAGAGATATGATGGGTATATCTGATGAAACAACAAGATTTACAAATATAAAATTAACACCATATAATATTTCTACATATATTCAACATGTTGATGTTGTTACATGTTTATCTTTAATCCACCACTGGGCTAAAGAATTTGGAATTGATGGTGCTAAAATAATGCTACGGTATGTTTTCGGAGCGAAAGAAATTATTTTGGAACAAGGATCTATTTCATATCAAGCATTTGTTAAATGGACTGGAATCGAAGATTTTTATCCACGAGAATTTTCAATGAATAATCCTTTGGTTCTGCACCTTATGGTCAAAGCATGTATAGGATTTGTTCCAGATTTTGAAATTCTTGGCGAAACTAATTACACTCAAGCTGATGGAGTATCTTATCCACGTATTATGATTAAATACAACATGGATACCACATGTAATAAAATTAATATCCACGATAACGGTCAATCAAATGTATTATACAAGTATGGTGATCGCGTGTTTAAATTTATTCCCAATCTTTTAAAGCGCAACGCTGACGTGCGAGGGAATATTATGCTTGGTAGAAACATAAGGAAACACGGAGATGTATTTTCCATGCCGTATTTCAAACAAATAGATCATAAACTATCTAACGATCAAATTGCAGATGCTATGAATGATGCACTGGATAGATTAATAGATGCGGATATAATTCATAACGAGTTTTTCAAGAATGCTATATTTACTGGAGATAGATTAGAACCAATTGATTTTGAAACAGCCGTAATGCGAAATGATTATGCTGATTTTCTAAACCGATTGGAAGGAAAGGATATGCTTAGTATGTATGATTATTGCGATATATATTACTTTAGAAGCCAATCGGCAAGATACGCTGGAACTAATAAGATAAACCAGATTTTTAAAGAGTATATAGAATACGATAGAATTAATGGTTAATTGTGTATTATAATACATAATTAATTGTTTTTAATGTAAACATTTAAATTTCCTTTTTTAAAAAAAGAGATTATAATAAACAATATACTAAGCATATTAAAAAATTTAGAAGAATTAATGAAGATCAACGATGTATACGATGTAGAAAACCAATGGGTGCATCTACACATCATTATTTATGTAATCGCTGCTGGTGGTTATATAATAAAAAATAAAGAAATGTAAACATTTAAATTTCCTTTTTTCTTTATTTTACTCATGTCATTATCTGACAAGGAACTAGTTGCTGAATTTAGAAAAACTAATAACGAACTTAAGAAATTAACGAAGCTAAGAAAGAAATTGTATCCACAAATACTCAAATTGGCTACATCTAATTATGATTTTGTAGATAGCGGAGTTTGCGCTAATAGAAGCGATAAAATTGATATGAACGCTACTATAGAAAAATGGAAAACAAAGGGTTTGAAAATTCCACTATTGTTTGTTCCAGAGAAAATTATACCAGAAAAGATAATTCCAGAAAGTTGGATTACCGATGAAGCAGTTATTGAAGTTAGATCTAAAACTAACGGTACTTTGATTACGAAGGAATCATATACAGTGACTACATCATGATGGTTGTATTTTTTAAATATATTTCTAAGAACGGTTCAACATCGTATGGTAAATATATTATGGATTATACAACAACAAACATAGATATGTGTAAACAGAATGTAAAAAACGGATTCACTCCTTCGGGTAAACATAAATTGAAAACATGGAATTTACGATTTTTTGAAATGGTAGAGGTAAACTAAAATGTGTAATGGAATTAATAAAGATGGAACTCAATGTAAGAATGAAACATCTCCACTAGGGGTTGAATATCCTAATTTTTGTCAATTACATCAAAATCAAGGATTGGAAGAAGAAATGAAGCGGTTTGAAAAACAACAAAGGCGTGAAGATGAACGCATAAGGAGATATCATAATGGAACGTAGTGGACCGCAATACGATGGATATTATTGTGAAGGATGCGGCAAAGAATTACATCCCATGGAAAATCATTATGTAGGAATTTGTTGTACGTGCGATCCAGAAGGTTTTGATAAAGAATTGAAACGATTAGAAGAACTTGAAAAACGTAGAGTGATATAAAATGCAAATACAAATAGATACTAATATAAAAACAGTAAGCTTTAATATTAAAGTTGAAGATTTAAGAAAACTAACAAAATCGCTTTATACATTTCATTCTTTTGATAATTTTTCATCCATTTATAGAAAATCAAGTAGATGGAATTTTGGTGATACTAAAGATGAAGTAGAAAAATATATACGAAAATCGGTTATTGATAATAATCTTACGTGCTTATTATCAGCAATGGATGATTTTAAGAAAATTAGTTCATTTTATAAAGATAATTTTCCGCTGGAAGAATTTATTGAAATTTGTAATAATACAATCATAGAATTGGATAAAAATAAAACGTGGACAATTAAAAAGAAGGCAAGACAATGAACGAATCAAAACTAAAAGAATTTTTAAAAGATTGGAGTGCTGTTGTAGGACCAGAGATAATGGATGCTTCTGGTCAAGATATGTATGATAAATTGTTTGAAGATTTGTATAAAAAGCATTTTAAACAAGAAGAATGGATGCATCGTTGTGTTATGCCACTTGGTATAAGTATGAGTATAGAACAACGAAAAGAAGTGAATTATTTATTAACTGAAGCATGTGGACAAATATATGAACAATATTGTAATTCTAACGATATTTCTGAATCCGAGTATTCAGCAATAATAGAAAAAATAAGAATTGTTTTAGAAATGGAAGAATTCAAATTTGAACCACAGAAATCGTGCATTTATTATTCTATTCGTGGAAAATGCTTACATACACATTATAATGATTGTTTTGATTCAGATCATAAAAACAAAAACCATGATTGTTTATATGAAAATCAAGATGATTGTCCAAGTGCCGATTAAATGTAAACGTTTCCTTTTTTACCCATTTTTAAATAAGTTAAACCCTATTCTATATTAGTAAAATGCGTTTACCCGAATATATTTTTGATTTAATTTATGATAAGCGGTGCAAAACTTGTACAAATCATACTATACGTGTTCCTATTAATAAACTCCTTCATAAAATGTATAAGGGAGAGAAAATAGATGATAAGAAGATTACATTTGTATACGTGCGTAAAGAATATGATAAGTATGGGGTTAATCCACCATCCTTACCATCTGTAGTTCGTCATTATGAAAACCACATGAAGCATTATCTTGATAATCCATCGGAAATTAAAGAAAAATGGAAACAAGAACAACGTGAACGCTACAAAGCACCCATGGTAGCAGTAGAAAATGAAATGACCGCTCAAAATAGAGAAGGTTCTGATGAAACTGCTGAAATCAATCAATTGATGCGTGCTGTGGGAGAAAAAGAGATTAAGATTTACGAAGCGTTTCCTCTACGTGGATACAATTCACAAACTGGTGAAAACGGACCGAAACTAACATGGGATCAGTGGACACGCAAATTTTTAACTATTAAATCTAGAACACCAAGCGGATACGTTCGCAAACCAATGACGTTAGCCAAACATCAAATTGATATTTTAAAGGCTATTGATGCTGATGATTCTGATGGATTACAATTATTGATTGCTCGAAACCACAGAAAATCTACAACTTTAGAAGTTTACAGTATCAGAAATTTATGTGATCATCAAGCGCGTATTTTATATATTTCTGGTTCTAAAGATGAGGTTATTCGATATACCGAAAACATTCGCTCTACTTTACAAAGCAACGCACGTATTCTTTACTACTATGGTTATCTCCCATCTCTGTTAAAAGGTAATTCGCAAAAAGGAGTATATCTTAGATCCTTAATAGATGGTATTGTTTCTGAACCAGATTTTGATAAAGATGCGAATCTATCATTTGCTACATCTCCAAAGGCTAACTCTGGTTCAAGTAAATTAGGTGCTCATCCAGATGCAGTGATTATAGATGATATGCAAGGTGAAGAAGTGGAAATGTATGATAATATCAAACGCAAACATGAAAAATGGTTTGATAGAAATATTATGCCTATGAGGAACGCTGGAACAAAACTGGTTATAGCGGGAACTCGTAAAGCAGAAGATGATATTTATGATTACATTATGAGTAAAAATATGTTATTTACTGTTCAGAAACCAGCAATTCTTGAATTTCCAAATGATGATCAAGATGAACCGATGAATGAAGATGAGTTATCGGATAGCAAATGGTCATATTTCTATGAAGATAGAAGTAGATCTATCGGAGATGAAGTAATCACTAACAAATTTCTTGCTGGTGTTAAAAATCTCAAAGGTGGTAGAGTTTTTTGGAACGAATTTCGTATGGGAAATTGGGATAATCGTTCTATTCAATACAGAAAAGCAAATGGTCAATTTAATAAGAATTTAATGGCTATGCAAGAATTACTATTGGAAAAAGGATTCTTAGAAGCAAAGGCTGAACAAGGAGGTTTTTCTTTCTTAGCAGAATATCAATTGAATCCAAAAGAATCAAAAGGGAAGCATTTCAAAAAAGAACAATTACAATATTTTTCACTTAACAAATGGCGTACAATTATAAAAAATAAAGATATACTGAAATTTACATGGGTTGATGTTGGTTACAGCCTTAAAATGAATGAATCGAAATCAACCAAACGTAAAGGATTTAAGAGTGGTAAAACTGCATTCGCTACAATTTGCCGTATTGAAGGAGATGAGGAAGGATTTATACCAGAAGATGCTGGTATATATGTAATTGATATTAGAAGTGGAAATTATTATCTGAAAAATTCAGATCCAGAAAAATCTTTAATTGGTGAAATGCTTAAGATATATGAATCCTATAAACCTCAAACATTTTGTTTTGAAGATAATTTCTTTGGTCAATACGTGCGCGTAAACATGCAGATGTTTGACGACTTTGATTTACCAGTTGAAGGGAAAACAAATACATTAAATAAAGAAGCACGCATTTCTATGGGTATAAATGCATTGCTATCTCAACCCAAAGATGTTGGGGGATTATATCTATGTAGAGATGCTAATGGGTTTAATGTGCTGTTAAAACAGATAGGAGATTTTCCATATACGAGGAAAGTGGATGAATTAGATGCATTGGAATCATGTCACCGATTACTGATTCAAGGTAATGCAAAATTGGAGATAATCGGAGATTTGTATGCAGATGAGCGTAATTTTTCATTTGAGTGTAAAGAGTGTCCTTTGTATGAGAAACGAACCGATAAATGCACTAAACTTAATCAGAAGGTGTCGGCTATTTTATCTTGTCCAAAACGTGTAAGATCAAAAAGAGGAAATGTTAAAAACATGAAGAACCCAATAAAAGTTAATATGAATAATCCGATAGGAAATGCAATGCGGAGTTATAGAGGTAGGTATTAATGTCAGCAACAAAACTATTCATTCCAAAGAGTATAGCTAAAAGTAGCGGTACTGTATCCATGGAAGTACTTGACAGTTGGTCAAAAGGATATGGTGTCGGTCATAGTACGTTTGATCGTGGGATTCAAACTCCACCAGTAGGTTCGTATGGTTTCTTCTACTTCATGGCTAAATATGAAGCCGCATTCCGAACGTGTAATGAGATTTTAAAGAGTTATCATTTCAGAGAAGGGTTAGAATGGACAAATCAAGCCAAATACGAAGATGAAACAAAAATATTAAATAAATTATTTCATCATATAAATGGCAACAAACAATCATTAATTGAAGTTTCTAAAGAAATTGAAAGTGATTTAAACATTGCCGATGATGCGTATATATGTTTTTCAAAAGATTACGTTATAGATAAGAAATCTGGAGATATAATCTATGCTAATGTGCAAGAAATATTTCGTGGTAATCCACAATTTTATAGATTTGTTACCAGTGATAATACACGTATAGGTCGGGTATATGGAAGATGTTTAGTATGTGAAGCCACACAGCTTAAGCGTAATAAACATTATAGATATGAAGCCGTTAAGAAACCTTATCAAGTTGCTCATTCACATCAAGTTGTTTTTCAGTATACTGAGGAGATTTATGATTTTGAAGCAGATCGATATGTATGCCCTTATTGTCAAGCTAAACTTCACGATGTTGAATTCGTAGTTACTTCTGATGCGAATACCGAAGATGCTGTATTCTACCATATAGAAGGCGAATGCTACCATTACAGTAAATATAACACATCACGAATGTATGGGCTTAGCCCTATTATTACTATTGCAAACCACATGGATATACGAATTAAACTGATTCAGTATTTACAAACCTTTTTAGAATATAGGCGCGTACCCGAGGGTGCAATCTTTATCAACACTGGAAATCCAAAACAAGTAAAACAAATGCTTGAACAAGCTCAGAAAAAATATATGCAAGATCGCTACTATCAGCCTATAATTGCTGTTGATGCAGAGAAGAGCGGTGGAAACTTTATCCAGTATATCAAGTTTACTCCTTTACCAGAAGAATTAAAAATGCATGAACAGATGAGTGATTTAAAGCGTGAAATTTCAGCTTTGCTTGGTGTTCAAAATGTTATGTTAAACGATCTGGAAGGGGTAGGTGGAATGAATTCCGAGTCATTACAAGTTCAAGTAACTGATCGTGCTGCTAAAGCTGGTCAAGTCACTTATAACGATAAGGTTTATCCAGATATATTACATGAACTTGGAAGATATGGACAATACAACATTCCAGATGATTTAAAATTAACTGTTAAACGAACAGATAATGCAGAAAATGAATCACGCTTGCATAACTTAAACTCGCAGATGTTAATCACTGCGGCTATTACTGATTTGGGGTATGAAGCAGAACCAGATTTCATTAATTTAGTTGGTCCAAGTGGATATAAACTTTTGCCGTTTACGTTTAGAAAATTATCTCCAGCAGAAATAAGAGAACAATTAGAATTGGGAGAAATTGATACTGATCCAGCACCAGAATCTGTGCAAACTTCTTCTCGACCACAACTGCCTGGAATTAGACGTAAGATATTTGGTGAACTTGATAAAAATGGAATGTTTTGTAAATCTATAGATACAGTTAGATATTCTGATGGTACAATTAAATATAAATTACTAACCAGTCCATACGAGTTCGAGTATGTAACAAAAGAAGTATACGACCAAGTAACTGGAGCTCGCAAGAATTTCTTAAATATGGAAAAAGAAGCTATAGAAACAGAGAAGAACAAACGATTATCTAAATGGTATTATACAACAATTAATAAATCTAAGCGTATAATGATTACAGCACTACGTATGGCTAAGAAAAATAATCCATTGTTAAATAGTACGGAGTTAATTGAAAAATCTGTGAAATTATTACAAACACTGAAATAGTAAACATTTAAATTTTTTTAATTTATTTTATAAATGTGTCAGAAAATCCAATGTTAGTTCATTCTGGTGAATTAGATTTAATGTTTGCTTTATCAGAAATAGGATGTCCATTTATACCAACGAATCTTAAAACGTGTGATGCTGTTCCTTCTTCCAGAGTTGGAGTAGAACGTAAACGCTACGATGATTTCAGCGCATCAATTAAAGATGGTAGAATTTTTGAAGAATGCGCTAACATGCAAGCATTTGATAAAATCATAGTTATTTACGAAGGTGGAACACATTTGGATGGTTATCATCTTTTAAAAAAATCCGTATTGGGAACAATAGGAACTCTGTTGATGAATTATAACTTAACTATCATACATACGAAGGATGAATACGATACAGCGTATGTGCTTAAATCTTTATGGGAATCCGAAGGAAGGGGTATTAAATACAAACCAATCAATAGAGAGAAAATTCCAAAAAAATTAATTGATCGACAAATATTTCTGCTTTCATCCTTTCCGAAAATGGGATTTAAGGTTGCAAAACGGCTACTTGATGTTTTTAAAACTCCTATAAATGTAATGAATGCTATTTGTAATGTAGAGTTTGAATATACAAAGAAAAGTGGGAAGATTAAGAAGGTTTTGGGTGAAATTGGACAAGTAGATAAACTCGGACCTAAAAAAATCCAAGAATGGAAAAATTTATTGGAAAAACCAGATCTATCAGTTCTAATGTAAACCTTTCATTTTTTACTTATTTCTAATGTAAACCTTTCCCAAATTACTAATATTTATAAATATCATATCCTATTTGATTAATAGGAAATACTGTACTAGGGTTTTGTAATATGATAAAATTAGTGATTAAATCTGAAGAAGAGCGTGTGTTTGAAGCGGTTATTTCTGACGATGATATAGATCTACAGAATGAAATCGTACCTAGTAAAGTAATGGAAAAAGCATTTAAAGTTTATAATAGTTCTACTCCCTCTGGTGGAGAATTACTTCTTTTACACAAAAACATACCCGTTGGTCGATTAACTGATTTTAAAATTACAAGCGAGAATGGGCGTAATACTTTTTGTGTCACTGGTAAAATCTATAACGATGGAAGGTCAGTCCATACTGCTGTATGGGAAGAAATGAAAAAACTGAAACCTATATCGCCAATTGGATTTTCTATCGGTGCAAAATCTGTCAAATTTCACTACGAAGATATAGATGGAAAAGAAGCCGTTGTTCACGATGAAATAGAGTTATACGAAGTAAGTGTGATTTGTTCAATTGATGGATTACCACATCAACCTGCTAATCCAAGAGCTTTACTTCGCGCTACTGCTAATGCTGTGCCAGGAATCCTTGTAAAAATGGTGACCGATATGCCAAAAGATGAAAAAGAAGAAAAAGAAGAATTAGATGAGGAAAAAGCAGACGATGAAGAAGATGCTAAATCTAAATCTGAAACTGATGAATCTACTGATCTTGAAAAGCAAAAAAAGCAAGATATTGCTAATTCCATTCGATCTGAAGCTACTAAAATGTATGGTGGTAAAGAAACTATTACTTTACTCGCTACACAAAAAGAAGAAATCAGTAATTTGAATATTAAAATCAAATCATTAGATCTTGATGTTAAGAAACACATTGCTGTAGTTGAAGAAAAAGATGGTCGAATTGCTTTACTAAATAAACAGTTAGATGATGAAAAGGTGCGATCTCAAACTTGGAAACAAATGTTTGAGGAAACAATCAACAAAGAAGATGTTATTCAAAAAATGATTCATTCTGAATCTATAGTTGTCAATAAACATCAAGTTCCTGCTAATCAAGCTGCTAGTAGACAAAACAATCAACGAAAAGAATATGATCTTGGTTTAATCAAAGAGTATAATGATCGTATTTCTAAAGACGAATATGTCAAAGATACTAGTAAATATTTGGCTGCTGCAAGTAGATTAGAAGAAAACGATTACGGAGGAGGAATCTAAAATGAAAGGAATTGGAAATCCATACGAAGCAAGTGTTAAGGATATTTTACAGAATCCTGGACTTATAAAGAAAATTGCAAGCACTATGAGCGGTAACGCTCGAAATGTGTTTGACACAGATGTAAAATCAACATATAAATTAATTGAAAAAGGTTATATTCAAACAATGCAAGAGTTAGAAGCATGGTCCTTCCAAGGTGCATTGCCTGGAATGACAAAAGACTTAACTAGTCAAACAACTGGATACACCAATACAATTTATGGTCGAACTTCGTGGGATCAAGTCAATCGTGAAGCAACGTTATTCTCCTTATTGCCTAAGAAAGTTTGGGACAAATCTGGTTGGCGTGTTGTGAAAGATGAAGATGTTGATTTAGCTAAGTATATGACTGAAGGTGGATCTATTCCCGCTGGTGAAGATCCTAGTGTTGGAACATTATCTATGCGACCTGCTGATATTGTTATTCGTAACAAGCGTTCTGATATTTTAGACGCATTAGCATTAGTAGACGATGGAATTGGAATTGAATTCTTGTCCTCATGGTTAAGCAAACGACACAAACAATTAATTAACTTAGAATTATTAGCTGAAAACGGAGTAGCTTCTACATCTGCAACCCATTTAATTCCTATTGATCGAATTATTGCTGAATATTCTGAAATCGCTTATGGATTGGCTGATAACTCAAATGTACTTCCCGCTGGATCTATTGATGTTTATAGTGAAGATCGAGATGCTGCTGCTGGATGGACTGATGCACAAGTTAGTGGACAAGCCTATGGATCTACTGATCGACCTTTAACAATTGATATGTTGGATAACATTATTGACGATATTCGCATTGCTGGTGGAGTTTATGATAACAATAACATTATTGTGACTCATCCCGAAACTGCTACTCGAATTGACCAATTATTGCGATCTCAACAACGCTTTGAGGAAGTTCGTGGATTAACCTATTTGAAGGGTGGATCTGCTGGTGCTCAGAACTTAGGTGCTGAACCTCGTGAAGGAGTAGAAGGTGGATTCCAAGTTAAAACCTATCGTGGTATTCCAATCTACGAAGATAAGAATGTTGTACAAGACGTTTCATTAGGAAGAATTTATATATTGAACTTAAATCATTTGTTCATGGCTATGTTAATGCCTACTAAGTTCTATAAATGGAGTGGTCCAGAAGCAACATCTGCATTCGACATTAACATGCTGTATCGAACCGTTGGTCAAGTTGTGTGTACCAATTTTAGAAAACAAGGTAAGATTCGTGATTTAAGCGCATAAGGTGAATAAAAAAAATGTCAAATAAAACGCCATTGGAAATTTGGATTGTATCAAGTATTAACAAAACCAGTTATCCTACTGGCAATTATAAAGTCAAACCTAGAAAAATACGTAAACAGATTCCCTTCAACATAACTAAATCGGAGGAAATCATTTTTTATAGGAATTTAATTAAAGCGAATGGTAATGGTAAACCTTTCAGAGAACTTACATTAGAAGAAGTCGGTAAACTAAATAAATATAATGTAGTTGATGAAGTAAACGATGAAGCATTCAAACGTAGACGAATTAACGCTGAAGCAGAAATTAAAGCATTAAAAGAACAAATACATAGTTTAAAAGCTATTGATAAATCAACACAAACTTTACTCATTAACTTAAAAACTACAAACGATGATTTAAATGAAGCTTTAGCACTTAATGACGAATCTGGACTATCTAAAGAGATTGAAGTATTATCTAATGAAAACAAAAATCTCCATAAGAAAGTTAAATCCCTAGAATCAAAAATAAAGAAATTGAAAAATGAGGTAAACTAAAATGGGCGCAACAGCAACAATAACATCTCAATCGCAAGATGTCGGTGGACCAAAAACAGTAACTGGTTATTTTACTGCGGATGCAACCACAACTCAAGAAACTGTAGATCTATCGACTTATGGAAGTCGTGTAGCATTTGCTGTATCGTGGGCTGAAGACGATATAGATACTGGAGGTATTGAAATCAAAGAAACATCATTCTCTAGTACATCTTCAACTATTACAGTAGATCATACATCTCCTACAACCACATCGGCTGTAATTAAATTCTTAGTTAAGATGGAGTAAGTGGTTTAAAATGACAGTTGATAAATTGACGAAAGATCAGAAAGCTGGAATGCTTAAACAATTGGCTGACAATATGTGGAACGTTAAGGATTTCTGCACAGAAGAACTTAATACGTTTACTGCTACTGCCACCCATGCCGTGATTAGTTTTCCATACAAGATCAAAGTATTAGGTACTCGAATAGAATGTGTAAATGCTGCAACCACTGGTGTAGTTATAAATTTAACCGATGGAACAAATACTATAACAACTACACTTCCTACATCAAGTACTTCTTATGTGCGAGCAGTAGCGGATCAAGATTACGCTAAAGATACTCGTTTACATATACAAAGTGATGCAGTCGGTGGTATTACAGCATTGGGTGCAAGATTTATGTTCCATTACGTGATTGACGAGCGTAAAAACTTATAATCTTTTTTTATATTTTTACAATTTTTATACGAGGGAAAATAAATGGCAGTTTCATATAAACGAATTCCTACAATTGCAAACGCTGTAGACTTTGCAGAAGTCACAACGGATAAGAGGGATGGAGAGCGAGCTATTTATAGCGATACAACAGATCCTACATTAGCAGAAATTAATAAAAAACTGCTTAGGTCAGAGGAAGCTGTTACTCGAATGATGCAAACATCGTTCAAAGCACTAAAACGAGCAAATGAAACATCATGGTTTCAATATGTTCAAACTAATAGCAATTATTATTATAGATCTGGAGTATCACGCTGGATGAAAGCATCTACTCCCAAATCTGTAAATTTACAATACCATCCAGTTATATCTGTTACTTCTATTACACTAATTATTAACGATGCCGAAGTTGATATAGTAGATTCATCCGATTATTCCGAAGGGTGGGCTGATGAATACTGGATAGATTATGAAAATGGAATACTTTACTTTAAAAATTTAACTCCTACTTACAATACACCAGTTAAAACTGATTACATCTATGGAAACGTAGAAACATCGGAAGGTGTAGTTTTACAAGATAGCACCGTTGCATCAAATGCAACAGAAACAACTTTAACAATAGCCGCTACTACCGTTAATGGAGAACTAAACGGAAAATTAATTGAGTTTAAATCTGGATTAGCCGTAGATAATACGTATCGTGTATTATCATCTACGCATGACACTGGAACTACAACTATAACAGTTTTATCTGGATATACCATGACTACCGATGGAGTATTAACGGGTGATACATTTTTAGTATACGGAGTTCCACCAGATATTGTAGAAATTGTTTGTATTCACGCATTTCTTGGTATCATAGGTGTAGATCCAACATACTTATTCACTTTAACAAATCCTCCAGAAGATTTTGCACCGCAGTATCCTATGGTCGATCATTTAGTAAATAGATTAATGACTTTATTAAGCGGAAGAGAATCAAACTATACATTATTAAACTAGTAATTATATTAGATCAGTGAGAATAACATGGGCGAACACAGATATTACAAACCAGTTAGTCAAGAAGTTTACATGTCCACGACAGCAGCTCTATCTATGGACTTTATAGTACCAGAAAAGAACGGTATCAAATTATTACAACTCAGAGGGATGCTTGAATCGGCTTATACTGGAACTTTTAGTTATTATTTATATAAGGGAGGCGATGCCGCTAGTGTTTACTCTCAGAAATTCGACATAGGCGTTGCATCCGATAATATTTATAACGAATTGAACATGATTTGCCAAAAGGATGACGTAATCCATTTAGCAACTACAGCAAGTTTACCAACTGGAACACATGGCTTTGAGTTATGTTTCGGTGGCGATGGTTCATAGAAGGGTGGTTTAATTGACTACTCATGATATTGATACCTTTATTGACTACATATGGGCTAATTGGCGAGTATTAAAAACTAAGCCAACTAAGAAAATATTTAGACAACAAGGGGATTCTACTTCTACTTTACGTTTATGGATGTATAAGAGGGCTATAGAAATTGTAGAAGATGAAACTTATTACGAGTTAGCAGATATCACTGGTAATATTGATCGTCAAAACGATACAGTATTAAAAGCTGTTATATTTTCTAAAACTAAACCCACTGGTGGATCTGCCGATGATCATGTATTAGATATGTATGATGAATTATTATTTCAGATGAGGACATTAGCGAAATTGAATACTATAGGAACTTATGCATACTTATTTGCTAATACCTATAAACCGTATCGAGGAAGATTTAATTCCAGATCGGAATTTATGTTTGTATTAACTAGAAAAGGGCGTGGACACGATACCTAAAACTTATAGACAAACTGGTCAATATAAATCCACTGCTCGCAAATATGGACAATTTGTAAGACAACCTCATGGTGGAACACTTAAGACTGGAGCTAGGAAAAAAGATAAACAATTAAGTGATGTATGTTTTTCTATATTTCCTAATTTATATGGTGGAAATAAAAGCGGAGTAAATCTATCCCTCTGGTTAGGATTACATGAATCCCAATTTAATAAATTTGGTGTAACCTATACACAAATGAATCGACTGGTTAAGAATTTATATAGAAATGTAATGGCTACAACTCAGAAAGATTTAATTGGTGATCCACGTGTAGGACTGCGTGGAGATAAGGGTTTAGCACCAAAGGGTGGAACTGGTTTTTTGCGTTTAAGTATGCGGACTTCTATAAGCACGCAATATAATAAAAACCATGGTTTACCAGCAGTTATGAATATAGAAGTTCCAGTAAAGTATGGACATTATGTTAATAGTGCAAAACTTACATTAGCTCATTCTGAAAATAAATTAATTAATAATAAACCTAATAAACGAGCAAGGCGTGTTATCGGATATAAAGGTGGGAAAGCTATAATGGGTTATAGGAATTTACATGATCCAGAAGCTAAGAGTGGTTTCTTTGAAGAGATTTTAAAAACGGCTCAGAAAAATGCAGCTATACAATTTAGAATACTTTTAAATGGATGGAACATTAATCCTAAAAATGCTACAGAGTATTTCGATTTAGCACCTAAAGAGTTTTTACAAGCTGTGGTTAGTTAGTGTGTGCAACACAGAACAGAGTTTATAAAAATGATTAAAAATATAATACAAAAATATCAAGAACTACAAAATACTAATAGCTATCAGATGTCCAGTATGAATTGTATGATTATTGGACATTATGGTGAAAACCACGCTGCGGAACAACTCTCTCAGAAAATTAAGGCATTAAGATGGAGAGTATGTAGAGTAGGATTCTATCCTATGATTGATAGTAATCCTATTAACTTAGATTTGTGTTTATCTTCATTAATGAGTCCAGAAGCCGTTAATGATTATAAGGAACACCGTAAATTTATTAAAGTTAAAGATTTAATTGATTTATACGACGCTGATTTTGAATTTGTTATTATTATGCAAAATGATTTAATGTTCGATTTGGAAGGCGTAGAGATTCCAGTTCATTATTATCATACAGAAATTTTACATCCGTATTTACCCGCTGGTTTAACGAATTTATTATACGCTTATCCCGAAGCGGAAACTCAATTAATGCGTATATTTCCGAAACAATTTCAAGATATAAAAAAACGGGTATATCTTCCCCACGCTGTTAATATTAATATTTTCAGAACTAAAGATTTAAATGATTTTGAAGAATGGAGTAAACGGAAAATCTTATTTGGGTTTAAAGGTATTCGTAAATTTCCAACCATTGGAGATTACTTACAAGATAATATATATAATTTACGAACTGAGTTTTTACCAATTGCAGATGAACTTGGACTTATTGCGCCAACGGAAAAGATGTGGACTAAGGATTATTCCGATTTTATGAAGGATACTAAAATAGCACTCAATATTCCAGGATTGTATGGTGGGATTAATCAGCGAATGATGGAGGCTCCAGCGGCTGGTTGTGTTTTATTAAATTGGTATGTTAAAGGAATGGAAGATATTGGATTTATTGATGGAAAAAATTGCTACACATTTAAGGATGCTGACGAGTTAAGGGAAAAATATACTTACATATCAACTCACATGGAAGAAGCCTTTGAAGTGGCTAAAAATGGATTTAACATGGTAAATAATAATCACTGTTATATTCATCGAGCATTACAATTCATTGTATTTCATTTTATGTGATTTTTTTTATATTTTTTTAAAATGCTTGAATCAAATGTAAACCTTTCAATTTTACTTATTTTTATATGTATGTAAATCTATTGTATAATAAGTAGTAATTTACTAAAAGGTTAAGAGTATGACACGATTTCAAACTAAATATAGTAAAGTAGCGTTTGGATGGGAGACAGCATTTCGTAAAATAAACGCAACTTATGATGCGCCAAATTTTGTTAATACAGAGTTTGATTTTACGTTAAATTTTACAGATATAGATCTCTCCGACGCGAAGCCTAAATATGATCGAACACAAAAACATTATGTGGGAAAATCAAGCCGCTTACCCACTGGTACTTACGAAGGTGAGTTTAAGAACGGATCTCTATCAATCAGTGGAGATTTAAAACATGCCCATGTAATTAATGCTGTATTGGGCAAAATGACTACACTTAATAATACTACATCCGTTGGATGTTGGTCACATACTATGTATGAAGGCGACCGACCGAGCTTCTTTGCCTATCTGGTTAAAGGCAATACTGCTGCGGCTGGACATATTCAGAATTTTATAGGATGTAAAGTCGATGATTTATCAATTGAAGGAAAAGAAGGATCTGAAGTAACATTTGATTTAACTGCTTTAGTTGCTAAACGAGTTAATTGTTCAACTTTGTATACTATACCAGCAGCAATTCAAAGCACATTGGATCGAATTCCTTATTATCATTTCAAACATGCAGCAATAGATCTTGAAATTGGTGGAGCCTCTTATACAACTACAGCACAAAATCAAGTTGAACGGTTTAAAATTAACTTTAAACAGAATAGTGCTTACAAACATGGAGCACCAGCATCTGGTGGACAATTAAACGCTAACTATGATAAAGAAGGTGCTTTTGATGTAAATCTTGAATTGGATATTTATCCAGAAGATAATGTATTGTGGGAGTTATCCCCAAGCGATAATTTATATCAAGATAAAGTAACCGCATCTACAATCAACTTAACCATAACTTTAGCACGCTATGCAACTACGGATGAAATTATATTTACGTTTACTGATTTAGAAATAGACAGCGTATCTGAAAAGATTCCAGATATTAAAACTAATATTGTTCCAGCATCTGTTGTACTGAAACCAGCGAGTTATTCTTCGACGATTAAATGCGTAGCACATGATGCAATAAGTCAAATATATTACACATTATAATGCCTACTATAAAATATAAAAAACGAAAGTATAGATACTCAAAGGATTTTTCATGGAATAAATGGGTTAAAATACTAACTGAAAATGATAACGGAAAAATCAACGATTGGTATTATAAACACGTTTTGATTGATAAGCCCTTTGGGTATAAGGCTGTGAAGGATATTGTGACCGCATTACGTCACAAATTCGAGCACACACAAAAACAAAGAACAAATATAATGCGGGACTCTGCAAAGGTGGTTCGTGGAATTAACACACATCTTTACCAGCGAAAAATCATTATATTTAATCTAATGTATGAATTGCACATGTCCTATGATACAATTACGAAAATGGATTGGCATGACGTACTTTTTTTTCATGGAATGATAAGTGAAGTAAAACGATTAGAGAAAGAAGCAAATGACCGAAATAACAGAAAAAGATGATGTAGTAGTTCCAAATGAATTGAAGTATGAAAATCGTGTTATTAAAGGAGTATCCTATAAGGTGTTAGTAGATCCTTTTCCATACCGATTGGGGAAAACTATTATGAGTTATTTGGAAACTATTATAGATCCAAAAACAAATCAATACAATTTTGGAACTAAAGAAGTAGCCGATCTAGCTGAATTGATATTATGTAGTTTAGTATCCGAACCGAAAGTGGATAGTGAATATTTAATGTCGGATAAATGCCCTATTGAATTCATGGCGTATGGAAATTATTTATTTAAAAAAGTAATGTCATCCAATGCTATAAAAGAAATGACTGGTTTAGAATTTGAGGATACACCAGCAGAAGAAACAATTGAAATAGAAGACGAAGACGAAGATTAATAAGGGAGAGGGGTGTACATTTATGGTTAAAGCATCAACGTTTGGTAAAGAAGCAGTAATATATTCTAAATCATTACGAGCAGCAACAGAAAGTTTAGCTAGATCTTTTGGAATAGCTCAAAAAAATATGAAGGGTCTTACTGGATCTGTAGCGAAAGGTAATGCTGGATCTATTATATATAGAAAATCATTAGTAAGTTTAATGGATACGGCTAATAAAAATAATATTTCACTTAAACCATTTATTAAATCATTACATGAATTAGTTAAAGGAATGAAAGCTACATCAAAGTCACCAGTAGTTGATTTTTTTAAATTAACAACTAAATATATTGATGCAGAATCTAAATCAGTAGATATATTAATTAAAAAAACTAAACAAGCAACAATAGTTAATAAAGCGTATGGAAAATCCCTACTTGAAATAGCACAAGGACTTAAATCATATCCACCACCACCTAAATTACCAACTGTTCCTACATTACCAAAACAACCAATATTAAGAAGTGGTGCTAAAGGAAAACCACCAGAAGATTCTATACAAATTGCAAAAGAGAAAAAAAAAGCACTTAATTTAATACCAAATAAACCACCAAAAATTACATCACTTTATAAAAAAGCAGTTAAAGACAATGCACCTCCTCCTCCTCCACAATCGAAAGCAGTTAAATCAACTGTACAATCATCAGATTTTGTTAGGATGATTTCGCAACCATCAT
>Ga0208904_1000473_pt1 | contig 34026 bp, 56 predicted proteins | sample AntAceMetag02UKB_FD_184774 | JGI IMG/M metagenome (GOLD analysis project Ga0208904, IMG submission 184774) | Saline lake microbial communities from Ace Lake, Antarctica - Antarctic Ace Lake Metagenome 02UKB (SPAdes) (version 2) | ecosystem: Environmental > Aquatic > Non-marine Saline and...
ATTTTATATTTCAAGAAAACAAAATAAGAAATTGTTTTTCTTTTTAATGGATAATTTTAGAGACAATACTAAAGTCTCTTATGATTTTATAAAAAAAGAACTTAAACGGGTGGGAAGAGAATGAGTCTCTTTCAATGCAGTAGATGTGGCTGCGTAGAAAACACAGCACTGTGCCGTTACTGGATGAGGAATAAAGACGCTCCAAGTTTATGTTCAGAGTGTGACCCTAAAATTGGAAAGTGGCACGATTGTTTTGAAAAGAAAAAGTATGAGGTGGCTGAAGAATGAAAATGTATCAAGAATTATTAATTTGTGCGGTTGAGCAAGATTTTATCCCTAAAGTAAGATATTCCATTAATTTCTTTTTCTCACAACAAGAAGCAAGTTATCTAAAAGAAATAATAATTTTAATGGCGGACTTAATAAAAATACTGGATGATAATGTAAAATGAAAATAGCAATCTATGCAAGAGTGTCAACAGGAAAACAAGATTATGAAAATCAATTAATTGAATTAAGAGAATACTGCAAAACAAGAGAACATGAAATTGTTGAAGTTTACAAAGAAACAATTTCAGGAAAAGAAGCTGAAAGACCTGAGTTTAAAAGAATGATGGAAGATGTAACCAAAAGAAAGTTTGAAGCCGTTCTTGTTTGGGCGTTAGACCGTTTCACGAGGGAAGGAACAACAAAAGTTTACTATTATATGAATACTTTAAGTCAACATAAAGTTAAATTTTTATCGTTACAAGAACCGCACCTTAACACGGACAATGAACTTGCACGAGATATAATTTTAACTGTCATGGGAAGTCTTGCAAAACAAGAAAGCATTAGGATTTCTGAAAGAACAAAAGCTGGACTTGCAAGAGCAAAACGTGAAGGGAAAATATTAGGTAGACCTAGAATTAGTAAGTATCATGTGAATAAAATTTTAGAAATGGCACTTGAAGGAATATCAATGAAAAGAATATCCAAAGAATTAAGAGTTGGATATGGTACTGTGTGGAAGGTTGTCAAAAAACCCCTAGAAAATTCTACGCTGACAAAGGGTGAAATACAGCCATCTCACGAACGGCACGATTAATGATACAAATGGCAAAACAACCGCCAATACCTTGCACTAAAGAATCAATTAATGAACACCGTATTAAAACAGAACATAATTGCTACTGCAAAAATTGCACAAGAATTAACATTAGAATAATTATTTCTTTTAAGAGGTGATTTTTTTTCTTTAGTATCTAAAGGAAACAAAACATTTATAAACCTAATATTCTTATAAATATTCATGGAAACAACTAAAGAAAACAATTGCCTTAAATGCATGGGATACGGCTGGTATCCTGTAGGAGCGTTATCACCGATTGGACAGATGGATGCTTCGGAATGGGGTAAACTTGTCGTTAGATGCCCTTGGTGCGGTTCTGGGTACGCTATAGGAGACAGGTACAGGCTATTATTGAAAATATACAAGGAGGAAAAAGAATAATGGAAATTGAACAAATTGAAAAGAAACCAATAACATGTAGATTTTGTAACTTTACTTGGAATACTGGTTCTACTAGAATGTATATTAGTTGTACTAACTGTAGAAAGAATATTAAAAATATACATTACCAACCAATCATATCATAGTATCTATTGTCATATATACAACAATTTAAAAGGGTGGGAGAAGGTAAAACTTCCCTTTCTCATTAACAAAAACAAAGAAAATGAATAACATAATAAAAGGAAGAAGAAGAAGGTCAGGAAATAAATTGTGTTCAGACCAAGGGAAGTTAGGGAACACACGACACATGAGGAGAATTATTAATGTATTATTTACAGATACTAATCTAAATTATTGTGGGCTTAAAAAAGAGACTGGCATTAACGTTCAATTAACAGATTGTTTAAACTTCTTGTTGAATATTGGAATAATAAAAAGGTTGACACCTCCTGAATGTAGATTGGCTGGATACAGTGAAACTGGAAAAGTTTACACATTAACCTTACAAGCATTAACATTATACTTAAAAAAAGAATTGAAAGGAGGAACTAAATAAAATGGAACAAGATAATAATAACATTACACCGCCAACAGAATCAACACCAATACCAACACCATCGGAAGCAACAGAACAAGCAAAAATGGAGAACTGGTTAGAGGAAGAACAAAAAAATATTGCTGAAAGCGGTTTCTCTGGTGAAATATTGCCAGGGTTAAAGTTGGAGTCTGGAAAGATTACAACTTTTACTGTAGATTTTTCTGAACCATTCGCAATTTGGACTGACGATAAAGTTATCAAGAAAATATTGAAAGTCGAATGGAAAGGTGAAAAAAGAAACTTATGGTTAAATGTAAAAAATCCTTTATACAAGGAAATTGTTAGTCGTGGTGTGCAAGGTCAAACAGTATTCAAAGTGTCTACTGTTGGAACACAAGCTGAGACGAGATATACAATTGTGGAGGAAGATTAATTCATAGTTAGTTTTTCATAGGATTAACAAACGTCAATCGTTTTTACCAAAAAATTTTAGACGTGGGTAGGATAGCTTGAGTATGGTTTGAAACACCTTTTTTTTTCCATGCCAAGTGAGCCTACCCGTTATAATCATAATAAAGGAGTAGAAAGCAATGTACAACCTATTGTACTAGGTATTGTGGATGTATCAGGTTCGAATCCTGACTACTCCATTGGGGTTGTAATGTACTAAGGGTGTATGCCCAACCCCCATTCATAATCAAAATGGAAGAAGATAAAAATAAAGGTTGTGGATAATTATGTTGGGTATTAGATATAGATGAATATTGGATATGTGGACAACATGACTGGCTTTGTATCCCTTGTACTCTCGGAATTAAAGAAAAAAAGAATAATTGGGCAGAAGAAAATGGAAAATAAAAATAACTGGACAGAAGAAGATGAAGCAAGTAAACTTGCTGATAAGTATCATGAAGAACAATTAATGAATAATAGTCCACAGAATGAACGGTTCACTAAACGGAGTGATAAATGCATCCCGAAACAAGAAGGTAATACCCTTGGCTCTGTGGACAATGATAATAAAGCGTTAAGTGAGAAGATAATAGAGTTTGAAGATACTGAAAGATACTATTTAGAAGTTAAGGATGTTAAACAGGCAATGGATAAGTTGATTAGAGACTTTTGTCTCTGTAGGGATGATTATGCTTGTTGGAATTGTAAGAATATTAAAGAGATAATTGGGGAGTTATGATGGAAAAAAATAAAAATAAAGTATACAGTTCTTTAGGAGAATACCTTAAAGATAATCCTTATCCACAGTTGCCAAGTAAAAGGAATGAACTTGACCAGTCGGTTAAGAACATGGCTAATTCCTCTGTGGATAACTCATCAAGGGGAGGAGAATCTGACGAGATAGATTGTAGTGAGTTAGAATCTTGCCCTTCCCATCAAAATAAAATGGAAGAAAAGAATTATGTAAACCCACACCCGGAAGATTTTCAACCAATTGTACATTATATGTTACAAATAAATGATTATGTTAGTTACATTTGTAATCCATCAGTTCATAATAGGAAGAAAGAAAAAATTACCCAAGACCTTCAACAAGTGACTTGTAAAAATTGTATCCGAACATTAAAATTTAATGAAGCTCAAAAAATGTCTCATGAAAACAACCCTTTTGTAAAAATACAGAAGAATAATATTTATCGTTACAAATATGGAAAGGTTGCAGCTGAAGAAGTTTTTAAATTAAATAAAGAATTATTTGAATTAAATTTATTTTTAAGAGAAACAATTAAAGAAAATATTAAATTAAAAGATGAAGTTAACGTGTTAAAAAATATTTATAAGGGAGAAAACTAAAATGGAAAAAACAGCATGGAAAGTAATTGCAATAGTTTTTATTGCATTATTTTTAATTGAAACTGGAACATTTGTTTACCTACTTAACTTAGGTTTAGATATTGAACAGGAAGAGTTGAAGTGTGCTTTAGATGTTTGTGAAAATTATGATGCCTACATTTATGATTATATTAATCAGATTTGTGAGTGTTATACCGACAACGAACTACAAAAAACTGAAGTATTTATATAATGCCCACCATAACCAACAGGTTTATAAAGGAGGAATATTTATTTAATTTAGTAACATATTAATGTTACAAAGTATTGTAAGGAGGATAAAGGAAAAGGAAAAATGAAAGTTGAAGAAATTAATGTAAAGGATATTGGATATATCGAAAACGTCAGACAAAAGTTAGACAATGTTGACCTTGCAGATTTGATGCAAAGTATTAAACAAGAAGGTTTAATGCAACCCATCGGACTTGTAAAGCGTAAAGCTACTGGACTAATGAATAGAAGTAATCAATTGATTATTATTTGGGGGAACAGACGTTTAGCTGCTTTTAAGAAATTGAATTATAAAACAATTCCAGCAGTAATTCTAGAAGATGATGACATGACTGAAGATGATTTTATTGTAAAAAATACAGTAGAAAATGTTCAACGTCAGGAAATTTCTGTATTAGAATTAGGAAGAGTTTGTAGTCATTTAAGAAAGAAAATGAGTGTATCTGAAATTGCTGTTAAGTTAGCAATATCAATCAATAAAGTTCAAGGAGCTTTAAACTCATACAAAACAATGCCTAAACAAATTCAAGAGAAAGTTAAAATGTTTTCAAGTTCTAATCCACAAACTCACGGGAGAAAAGGTAAATTACCTTTTACTATTGCAAATAAAATTGCAAGTTTAAGGGATATTTCTCAAGCTAACAAAATTAAAATTTTTGAATATGCAAGACGTGAAGAATTAGAACTAGGACAAATCTTTGTAATCGCAAGATTAGTTGAAGGGGGAAAACCATTATCAGAAGCATTTGAAGAATCAAAAAATTGGAAAAATGTGGGAATTAAAGTGCTAATGAAAATTGAAACTCATAAAGAAATTTGTGATGCTCACGGTTCTGTCTCAAAATATCTTAGAGGTCTTATTGAAAAGGATTATCCAAACGGAACAATCCATAATACCTGGTAAAATGATATTCAGAAAAACTATGCTTATTGGAACTGATGTTGATACTCGTAAAAATAAACCGAGTCTGAAGATAAGTCATATGCGTGTCTCTATTCCGAAAGAAGTACGAGACAGGATTGATATCAAGAAAGGGGATTATGTTGAATGGGAAGTTGACACTGTTAAGAAAAAGTTAACAGGGAAACTCTTGAAAGCAGAATAATAATTGTTTTTTTTATTTTTTTTATTTTTTTATTATTATTCTTATAACAATCTATTTAAAGTAAAGTAAATTTAAAACAAGAAGAGGAAAAAAAGATGAGGATAACTGAAAAGGAATTTGAATTGATGGAAGATAAGTTAGATTACTTCCTGGAAAGTCAAACAAAAATCCATGTGGATTTGTTGGATTTTACATTTCTTAATGGGGTTATTTTGAAAAAACTTAGACCAGGAATCTTTTGGTTGAAGGAAGATAAACTTGGAGAAATTCTTTTGTTCAGTAAAGAAGTTCGTTCTGCCGACATATTTAAAGATAGAGGAGGTGCAAAATGAAATCAATATACAAATGTACAATTTGTGATGCCCTACGAAGAGTCGAAGATTCTGAAGATGTTGTAATGGTATTCTGTTTAAGTTGTCAATCAGTAATGAAACCTAAAAAGGAAGTTGAGGAGGGAACTACTGATTAATAAAATGGGTGATAATTTCAACATATTAGATTTGTTTAAAGACGAAAGTGTAGAAGAAACATCATCTGGTTTTAAGACAATTTGTCCTGATTGTGGATTGCAAGGTGGAAGAACTGAAGGATTTATAATAACAGAAGATAAAAAAATGGCTTACTGTCATTCATCTAATAAATGGTTTAGACTTCTCGAAGTATTTGCTCTTAAAAGAAAAATAATAAGATGTTTAGATGGAAGAGATAAAGGAGATAATCAATCAAAAATATTAGGAGGTGAACTTTTCACAATAACGTTGGATGAATTTAAAAATGAATACGGGTCTGAAAAATTTGAACAATTACTTAATCAATTAAATATTAGAAAAGAAATAGAGCTTCCAAGAAGCGGGAGATACGTTTCAAATTTTTCAGACGATTTGGGTGATGTATACAAATCAAGGAATGTTTTATTTTTCCGAGGTGAATCAAGAAGTATTGTTGAAATTGGAAAATACAGAAAAGTAAATAACAATGATGATTACACGGAAAATGGTTTTGTTGAAATAGATTCTAATAGATTTGTAACATTAATCGAAATGTTTACAAGACCAAAAAAAACTCACTATGATAAAAAAACAGGTGAAGAAACTATTACATATGTATCAATGTCACAATCAACTGCTGCACTTGTTCTTGCAAGTCCAAATTTTCAAGATAATCTTCCAATAATTTCTAGAATATTTGATATTCAAATACCAATAATGTATGAAGGTAAATTAACATTTCCTAAAAAAGGATACGATAAAAGATTTGGTTCATGGCTTCCATATAATTCTCCAATGATTAATGAAGATGTTATGAACGTTGATGTTTCAAAACAAATTATTGATGAAATGTTTGAAGAATTTTGTTTTGAAACATCTAAGGATAGGACTCACGCAATCGCTGCGTTTATTACACCATTTCTACGAGGACTTTTTCCTAATTTCTCTACCAGAACTCCAGTTTTTATTTATATGGCTAACAGAGAACGTGCAGGAAAAGATTATTGTGCTGGTTGTACTGGAATATTATATGAAGGTTCAAAAATAGAGCAACCTCCAATTTCAACTGATGAAGTGGGATATTCAAATTCTAATGAAGAAATAAGAAAAAAATTAACAGCTTGTATGTTGCAAGGAAGAAAACGTTTTCATTCGGCAAATAATAAGGGATTATTAAATAATTCTGTTTTTGAGCAAGTTACAACAGCAGAAGTTCATGAAGATAGAATACTTGGTCAAAATAAAACTATTACATTTAACAATGAAATAGATTATTCATTGTCAGGAAATATTGGTATTAGACTAACACCTGATTTATCGAACAGAGCAAGAATAATTAATTTACATCTTATTGATGAAAATGCAAACGCTAGGAAATTCAAAAAACCTAATTTGCATGAAGATATTCTTGATAATAGAGAATTAATTATATCAGCATTATACACTCTTGTTAAGAATTGGGTAGATAAAGGAAAGCCAAACGGCACTTTACCGTTCACATCATTTCCACATTGGGCAAAAATTTGTGGTGGAATAATGGAATGTGCTGGGTATGATAGTCCTTGTCAAGCAGATACAACTAAATTAATATCATTAGATAACGAAACTGAAGAAATGAAAATGTTGTTTGAATCTTGTTACAAAAAAAATCCTGATAAATGGATGACAAAAGATGAGATTAAAGAAATAGTAATAGAAGAAGATATTATGTCTGATATTGATTTTGATAATAAATCAGGAACAACCAAATTCGGTATTAAAATTGATAAATATGTTAACCGTTATTTATCTGAAATTTTTATGAAAGTTGACTCTTTAGAACAAAGGTCTGCAAGAAGAAAGTATAAATTTGTTAAAAGTGGCAACCTAGGTAACAAAGGTAACGTTGAGATATCTATAGAGACTATAAACAAAAATATATCTAGTATAGTATATAACCTTACCAACCATGCCAACCTTACCAAAATTGATGAAATTAAGGCAAAATTTAAAGAAAAAAAGGAAAAACAGCAGCAACAGCATACAAAGAAACCTAAATCAGACCGTGAATTACAGTTTTTTGAAGCTCCCGAATGTGCAAATATTGTAGAAAAGTGTACAAAAGACCAAGTTTTGGAGTGGGTCAAACAAAATCCAGGTATTATTTTTACAGAATTAGACAGAAAGCTTGGTCTTGGATGTTTGAAACATATAGGTTTATTAATTGAAGAAAATATTATTGAACAGAAGGATATAGGATGGAGGATTAAATGTTAAAAGCAATTGATACAAAATATAAAGGATATAAGTTCAGGTCTAGATTAGAAGCTAGATGGGCTGTGTATTTTGATGCAATAGGTTTAGAATGGGAATATGAAAAAGAAGGATTTGAATTTGATGATGGTACAAGATATTTGCCTGATTTTTGGTTACCACAAGTTAGATGTTGGGCAGAAGTTAAAGCTTGTAAATTAACAACTCAAGAACGTTATAAAGTTAATAAATTAGCAAAGGAAAATTATCCTGTAATTTTATTGGTTGGTGTTCCTAATACAATTAGTTATGAAGTAATAGAGTATGAAGGGGATGTTTCGGGTTGGTGTGATTGTATCATAAGTATGTATCATAATTACCCTATTGATGAAAATAGATTCTATACTATGACTGGGTATGAAATTGGAAGTAAAGTAGATGTTGATTTTTTTCCTGATGTATATGAAGCAGTTGATAAAGTAAGGTCTGCAAGATTTGAATTTGGTGAAAATGGTGAATAAAAAATGAACACATTAAAAAATAAACCAATACTTGTATACGACATTGAAACAGATTCACTTGACACTTCTATTGCAAAAGTAAAATGGTTTGGAGCTTATAGTTATCTCGACGATAAATACTATCTAATTCCATTCAAAAATAATGAAAAGGATATTAAAGAATTAATCAGACGTCATAAAATATTTGTTACTTTTAATGGTAAAAGTTACGATAATGTTATTATGAAAAATAATTTAGAGGATGATAATCTTTTCGAGTATAAGGTTCAAGTAGATTTATTAGAAATTTCTGCACCAAAAGGAAACAAAGGTTACGGTGAAAATAATAAAAACAGATTAGTTCAGATGGGTTACAAACTGAAAAGTTTTAAGTTAAAAAATATAATAGAAAAGTTGAAGCTTGACGCTGAAGGAACAAAGGGTGACATTAATTATAAAATATTTCAAAGGGATGAATGGAGTTCTGAAGAAATTATTGAAATTAAAAAGTATTTGAAACAAGATATAGTTCTTACAAAAAAACTATTTGAATGGTACGAAGAACAATTTCTTCCATTAAGAAAATTCTTACCAACAAAAGAACGTGAGAACTTTCTACATTTAAAATCAAGTCTTTCAGTTCTTGCTTATAATATTATTTGTAATAAGGCAGATTTGAAAGTAGAATATGGTGAGAAAGAAAAGGTAGAATCTTTTTCTGGTGGTCATCATTTAGAACCAAGATGGAATCTTGTTGCTGGAAATATTATTGAAGTAGATTTTACAAGTGCTTATCCTCATGCAATAATGATGGGCAATTTACATTCAAATATAAAAAAGGATGAAGAAGGTTGGAAAGGTAATGGATATTATAATGTCGACGGTAACTACAATAATAAAAATCAAGGTAAAGTTGAACTTGCATTAAAGGAAATTTTTCTTGAAAGACTAAAAGCAAAACATGCTGGAGATAAAGCAAAAAATTTATCGTACAAGATTGTTATTAATAGTCATTACGGTACGTCAGGAAATTCTGTATTCAAATCAATATACAATCGTAACACTGCAAGTGATTGCACTAGCATGGTTAGAACGTGGATGAAGAAACTTGCAAAAATTGTTGAAACTGCTGGGTTTACTTGTTTGTATGGTTTTACTGATAGTATATTTATTCTGATTCCAAAACATTTAAACAAAGAACACTTGATGCATTATGTCAATCAATTTATCGAAGAAGCAAAATCTAATACACCTTTTCCAATGGACACTTTTAAAATGGAAGTCGAAGAAGAAATAAAAATGATTTGGTTTGTTGCAAAGAATTGTTATTTGTTTGTAACAAACGATGATGAAGTAAAATACAAATCAACATTACTTAACACTAACACACCGAAGGTTATTATGAAATTGTTTAGCGAATACATGAAACCAAAAATAATTGATGAACTTGACATAAAGTTTACATTAAAAGAATTAAAAGATAAAGTAAAAGAACTTCTTGTTGAAGATATTTCTTATGCAGCACAAGAATATAAGGTAACAAAATTAGAATTATATAAAATAAAAACATCATTACAATATCAAATATCTGAAAGGTATGGTGAAGGTCGTCATTTTTTAATACCCAATAAAAAGAATATAGGTATCGGAAAACAGAAAAGCAATAAAAAGAATGTTGGTATTAGACATTGTACAATTGAGGAATTTAAGGATAAAGGATTAGGAGTTGATGATGTTGAATTAAAACATCTGTTGACACATTTAAAACCTTTTTATGAAAAAGATAAAAACAAAGAAAAATTTAAACAAATGGAGCTTTTTGAAAATGGAATGTGAAAAATGTAAAGAATCATTTCCCGAAGATGAATTAGATATTGTCGACGGAAAATGGTTATGTAGAGAATGTGAAAAAGAAAATGACAAAAGATTACAAAAGTAAAATATATTCATTTGAAGTTGATGAGAAAGATTTAGTTATTGATTCAGATGAGTTTGGTTGTTCTTGTAAACCTGATTTGTCAGACATGTGGATTGGTCTAGGAGTTATAATAATTATTCCAATAATTATTTATTTAGTATTAAGGTATCTTTTTTAAACCAAAAAGTATAAATACTATTTAATCTTATTTAATAATATAAAATGGGCGTATCAAAAGACCGTGAAAAAATATGTAACATGTGCGGTGAAAGTGTAAAAGTTTTCATTATTTCTGACAATGTACCACTTTGTAAAGACTGCATTCCTATTACTGAAATTAAAAAAGAGAAGAAATTAATCCAATCTGAATCACTAATAACTGAAAAAATCCTGGAGGGTCAGAAGGTATAAAATGTTTGGAAAGAACTATGATGATGAGATAAAATATTTGAGGGAATACACCGAATTACTTGCAAAAAACATTGAAACATTAACTGAATTGTTGGAAGTAAGGCGTAAAAATATTCACAGTCAACAAAAGTTAAAATGAAAAGAACAATTAAAGAGTATGAAGTAATGTCTGTTGAAATGCATTATGAAGATACTGAAGCAGAATTAAACAAATACGCTGCAAAAGGTTATCGTGTTGTTTGTTCTTATGCTAAAGGAAGATGGTTTGTATTGGAACGTGATAAAGTTGCTGAAGGTTGTGATAAGTGTGGTAAGTTAAAATGAGAAAAATATTAAAGAAATGGGGAGACAGTTTAGTAATTGTTTTTGATAAAGAAGACCGGGAAATTTATAAGTTGAATCCTGGAGATGTTATTGACATTGGGATGATACGATTAATGAAACAGGAGAAAGACAATGCCACCAAGTAAAAAGAAAACCGTAACTAGGAAAAGGAAAACTCCTGAACCAATGCAATCTGACCTTCAATTCTTTGAACCGGTTCATAATTATCAAACTAAAAAACTTATCCAGGACAATGCAAAGAAAATTGCATGGAGAATTGCTGTTACGTTTTATGTAATCCTAGTAGTTTATGGTAACGTTTGGATTGGAACAATGTTAAAAGATGAAGCATTTTATTATTTTTTCCCACATTGGGGAATAGGAGTTTCTAATATGACTTTTTTAATTTGGGCATTAATGATTTATGCACTTGCAAACATAATCCTTGGAGGTTTTGACGAAATAAAATGAAACAACTATACGCTAAACATCCGATGACCGGTATGGTAATGATTAAACGATTCCTTAATGGTAGTCAGTATCTTAAAGTTACACCAAAACATATGATACCTTTAGTTTATGAAGGACTACAGAAACAATTCCACGGTAAGGAAATTGAACTAATGACTGTAGGAGAATGGATTCGTATAACTCGTCATGGAAACATGGAACGATTAAAAGAAGCAGCTGAGAACGCTGTGAAAGGTTCAGAAGCCAAATTTGAAGAAGACCCTGAAGAATATGCATTGAAAACTGAAGGAGACTTGTTGAAGAAGCAAGGGTTCATTGTAGAAATACAGGAAGTGCCTGAAGATTAAAATGGGATATTCAACAGAATTTAAAGGGGAATTAATGTTTAAAGAAGAACTTACATCCTCACAGTTAGCAGAACTAAATAAGTATCTTGGGAAAGATAGAAGGGAATTAGATTTAGATGATAGTGTTTATACAAATAATGATGAATATTGGTATCATATTGACTTAAAACTTACTGAAGATTTTTCGGGAGTTAAATGGAATGGTTCAGAAAAAACTTATGACTTAAATCATATTGTTAATTTTTTAACAAATCAAATGAAAAAGGTATGTCCTAATTTTGAATTAGTTGGGAAGTTATTTGCACAAGGTGAAGACTTTGAAGACCGGTGGGAACTTGTAATGATTAAAGGAGTTGCAATAAAAAAAGATTTAAGGATTGTTGGGCAAAAAATTACCTGTCCAAAATGTGAAGAAACTTTTATACTAGAAGAAGAGGAAGAAGATTAAAAATGGAACTTGAAATATTAAAACCAACAAAAGATATGCTAAACATAGTAATTAAAAAATATAATCTTAAAGGTTATGATGAAGCTATAATGATATTGATTTGTGATTTTTTATTAATAAAAGCTAAAGAAGGTGAAGAATAAAATGAATGAAACGCAAGAACAAAAGAATGTACAACCGAAATCACCATTAAACTTTTTCTTCAGTTTGGGCGATAAAGTTACTGGTGGCGACCCAATAAAAAAGTTAGACTTTGATTATTATATGATGTGGATTATGTTCTTAGCATTTGCATTCGTGTTCGGAGGGAACATGTATTCATTCTACCACACGTTACAATTTGCATACTTGGGCTGGTCATTGTTAGGACTCGCTATTATGTGGTTTCAGTATTTTAATCTGAAAATGATTTGGACTGTTCGTAAACAACAGAAAGATATTAAGAAAAATATTAAAGTCACCGAGGATAAAGATGATGGTGAAGTTGAATCTCCAAATGAAATGGAGAAATTGTTTAAAGGAAAATAGGATAAAGGATGGGAAGAAAATGCAAGACGCTCTGATTGAAAGAATTGTTTTAAAAATAATGATGATACTTATACCAATCATTTTATTGGTTGGATTTTATTTTGTATTGATGAAACTTTTAACATAACATGGAAGAGATAATACTTATTACACTTGCAATTATTATAATTGGTTTCTTTGCATGGCGAAGGCATCAGATAAAAAGTGTTGAAGAAAAATTAAACAGTAATGATGTTCAACCTTCTAAAGTTATTTCATTTAATAGGGAAGTTCAACCAGCATATTCTGACCAGGAAACCGCTGATGAATTTAATGAAAAACCTTCTGTACCGGTTAGGGCTTACAAAGTTGATAACGTAGCAGAGGAAGAACCTGAAGAAGAAGAGGATGATGATGGTGAGGAGTATGATTATGAACCTTCAGTTCTATCAACAATATCCTCTCTGCTAATGAGTATAATTCCTTTAGTAATAATTATATTTATAGGGATTACAATTCTAAAAGAATTGGGGGAAGCCGTAGCTTCAACCAATGCGACGAATGTAACATCATCACTAGCTAGATTTCCAACAGAATTGTTTGCAGAACTTATTCCCATAATGATTATTGGTTTTGTATGCATTATGATATTTAAATCAATATTTGGCAGCGGTTGGAGGGATGAAGCTATTTAATCGGCACATTTAAATATTCATAATGGTTGTAAGGAGGATAAGGAAATAGGAAAAGGAAAAATGAATACAATAATTATAGTAATTTTAGTATTAATCATTCTAGTGATATTTATTGCCTTAGCTTTGTATCGTATTGTTCCAGCCGGACGTGTACATTATGTAGTGTCTGCTGGTAAAACAATGGTATGTTCTCCTGATAAATCAGTTCGTGACCAATTACCTGAAGGGGTTCATGGTTCACGTTGGTATTTTGCAATACCAATCATTAGAACAATAAGACCACTTGATTTAACAATCAAAGAACTTGTAATTGAACAAGAAACTTATGAAAAGAATCAAGCAAGATATAATGTTAAGTCCTCAATCAAGTATAGAATTAAAGATGTAACTCGTGCAGCGGAAACTTTTGTTACAGACGGGAGCTTAAAAGAACAGCTAAAGGAAGTAGTCAATGCTTCGGTTAGAGCTATAACGGTTAAGTATGACGTTGTTGAAGCAAGAGCTAACAAGAAGAAAATGAGTGAAGAAGTTCAACTTGAAATGGAAGATGATTTAGAAAAGTGGGGTCTTGAACTTATCAATTTTCAGTTAATAGATTTCCAGGATACGGAAGATTCAAAGATAATTTCTAACATTTCACGACGACGTGAAGTAGAAATTGAAGCTCGTACCAGGGAAGAGAACGCTGAGAAAAATAAGGTTGCAAGAATGAAGGAAGCGGAAGCTAACGAGAAAGCCACCACTAGAGAAATTGATGCTGAAAAAGTAATAGAACAAAGTAAACAAGATAAGGAAAGAGAAATTGCTGAACGTAAAAAACTTGCAGAAGAAAAAAGGTTTGAAGTTGTAAGAGTTCAAACCATTCAACAAGCAGAAATTAGTAAAGACCAGGCAATTATTCGAGCGAGTCAAGAAAGGGAAACCGAAAAGATTCTCAAAGAACAAAAGCAACTTGAAGGTGAAGGTGACAGACTTAAAGCCGAAGAACAGGCAAAAGGAGATGCCGCACCAATTCGAGAGAAAGGTCTTGCCGAAGCTGAAGCTAAAGAAAAACTTCAAGCAGCGTTAAACAAGTTTAAGACTGATGCCATCCGAGCATTAGTTGCTGAACGTATTGTTGACATGCAACAAATTGTTGGAGTTAGAACTGCTGAAGCATTAAGTAAAGCTGACGTTAAAGTTTTTGCCGGCGGAGAAGGTTCTGCTCAAGGTTTTGATTTAGGTAAAATGATATCTTCAATGAGCGTCGCAGATAATAAAACTGCTCAAGCTCTTCTTAATAAGATTGCTCGACCCAATGATTTAGGTCTAAGCCAGTTGGACTTAACCAATGCGTTGAATAATCTTGACACACCGAATGAAGGAGTGGTCACTAAAAAGTAAAATGGAAAAGTTTGATGCAGAAGATGTAATGGATGACAAGATTGTCTTGAAGACGGAACGACAATTAGAATCCCTTTTTGAATTAGTAAAAAAGGAAGAGATTGTTTTGTTACGTTGGGATAATGTCAATGAAGATAAGTGTTCAAAAATATTTCCAACGGAAGGATTGATGGCACGAATTAAAGATGGAAGGTTTCATCTTGAATCTTGTAAAGAAACAGAAGAAGACGATTAATTTTTTAATTTTTTATGTCTTTTTTTTTATAGTTAAGAAAACTTATAATGGAGGAACAAAGTAAAATGGATTCAAAAGAAAAATACGAAAGCAAATTAAATGCTTGGAAGTTTCAAGTAGTGGCAGTAACAGTGCTATTAGTAATTCTGCATGTACAATTACTGGATTATTAGTTGGTAATTACCTACTATAATATTCATCATTAGGCATAAGATGAGTGTTCAGTTTCACATAAAAAAAGCTGAGGTTTCAAGGTTTGACCTCGGAGTAATCCCAAACAAATCGAGTTTTCAAGACAGTGTTTCACTTTAAAATCACTCCAGTTCAGAAGGGTACTACAACCCTAGTCGTTTTCCTGGAAGGTTTTCGACGCTAACTCTAAACCTTCCATGCCTATTCAAATGGATGAGAAAAAAAAGAAACAAAAGATGTGTGCAGCGAAAACTATACGAGGAGACCCATGCCGACAGAAAGCATCAATCGGAAAGTATTGTTTAAATCATTGGTCACTTTTTTCAGGGCGTACGAAGAAAGCTTTGAAATTAAAAAAAGAACGAGAGAAAGAAAAGTTGGATATAGATAATTGGAGAACAATAATATGAATGAAAAAGAAGAACGGTTTGTTTATGAATTAAAGAAAAGGTTTTATGCTGAAAGAGACTATTACTTTGACTTGTATCTTTTTAATATCATTGACGAAGTTGCAATCAAATATCTTTATAAGAAAGAATTAAGAAGTTCCGAACCATTTAATAGTGAAGAAAATGAGTCAAACATTGGAAGTGATTTGTGCAAAGAAAATAAAAGTGGAACGGCAAGTTTACATACGAGGGGAAGAAATGAAGTGCAAATATGAATGTTCAGGATTTAATAGTGACTGCGTTGGATACGTCGGTTGTGTTGTTGGTAGTAACCATTATGTAATGCAAAAGGTGGTGCATAAATATGATTGATGATGATAATCAAAAAAGCATTAGGAGTGTTCAAATGACCCCAATCAATAATCACATTCATCCACAGGGAAACATTTCTTCAACGAATGTTGCTCTTTTTCATAACCTTGTGGGTGATTCATTATCAGGAGAACAAAAGCAACGGAGGGTTTTGTGTACTTCTACACCTTTTCCTTTTTTTACACGGGAACATTTTTGTCTGATTCTAACTTTTAAGTATGACGTTTTTGCCCTATGTTGTCGTAGACCGTTGCCACAAAAACTCCTGATGCCCCATAATGATATTTTAATGAAAGGAGGTTATAATTAAAAGATAAAAATGCCAACACCAAAAAGAGATATGACTGGGCTTGACCCGGAAGTGATTGAAGTAGACGAAGAAGACGTTGAACTTGATAAAGACATTCTTGCAAAGAAGAAAGAACTTGAAGAGTTAAACAAATCTTTAGAAACTGCAAAGAAGAAACCTTTAACTGTTGACCAAATTAAATGGCAACAGAAAAAATCTAAGAAGGTTGCATTAAAAATGGAAGATGAACTTGATGCAGTTGCAGAAGAAGTTCCAGAAGAAGAGGATGATGAAGATGAAACAGACGATATTAATGAGAGTTCTGATGCGGAAGAAGAGAGTGACGATGACACTGAAGAGGAAGAGGAAGAAGAAGTTATTGATAGTAAACTGGAAAAAGAAATCGAGAGTGCAAAGTTATTAACAATTCTTCAAGGAAGTTTTGACCCTGAAACTAAAATGTACACGTTCGTAGTTCAATGTAATGAAAGTCTAGGAGCAATAGGAAGTTCGTTAACACTACTTTAATTTTTTTTATTGTTAACTTTCCTTTTTTATCTTAAAACTAAAATGGAAAATAGAAGTATAACAAACAGTTTTGAAGGAACTGCAAACCAAATACGAGAGAACATGCCATCATTAAAAGTTGGTGATGATAATCCTGGGAAGAAGCCAAAGAATTTTGTGGAAGACCCTGACGTTGCAAAGTTAAAGAAGTACGCATTGTACGGATTGACTGGAGCGGTGCTTGTTGTCGCAGCACTATTAATACTAGTAGAAATATTCAAGAGGTTCTTCGGATGAAAGACAAACATAAATATTGTAACCTTTGTGGAAGTGAATTAGGTAACAGGTCTGGTGGAGCTTTCATTTCCGACGGGAAACCGCATGCAATAATACCTAGTGGATATTATATTATTGTCTGCATGGAATGTTGGGCTAGTTGTTTGTCTCAGTTGTATAAAATTTCAAATGAAGAAATAGATGAGTATCTAAGTTAATATGAAACCAACAATTAAATATGTTAACCATTCAACAGGTTACAGAATAGAGAACACAATTTACTTAAACAAAAATCTAAAGAAGTATCCAGAACTTCACGACAGAATCCTGGAACATGAACTGAAACATTCAAACGGTTGGAACTTGAAAGATTTCCAGATGGATTTCTTTGACAATGACATGCGAGGATTAAAGATTCAGTATTACAAATTCATACTCAAGCATCCAAGAACCCTCATGGTTCTTCTTCCCATAACTAGAGTCGAAGGTTATTGGGTGTTTGATACCAATCTGATAATATTTTACAGTATAATGTTAACAATTGCAATAATTTTAGGAGTTTATTTATAAAGAATGCAGCGTAAAGCTCACACAGCCAATGTAAGAATACTTTTGTTATCTGTCAGTATTGTGATACTCATTTTCCTATGTTTTTACATGAAAGTTCTAGAAAAAGATTTATCTTGTGAAGAATGTGTCATAGAATTTAAGTCGAACCTGATACAAGACCAGTACACTCAAGATTTAATTGGAGAAGATGATATGTTTGACGCAGTTGTTAAGATTAATGCAACAGAATTGATTGAAGCGTACGCTAACAAAGAGTGTTTAGTTTATTGGGATAGTGAAGGAGGGTACAAAAGACGATGGATAAATTGACAATAGAATTAATATTAAGAATTATATTACTAATAGCTTTGTTAAGTTTCGGTGTAATATTTATTACAACGGAGAAGACTCATTGTGATGCTTGCAAATATGAAGAGAAAAGTTTTAGTTCTTTTCTAAATGAATATACTAACGAATGTTTAGTAGATAAGTTTAGTACCTTTAAGATTCTTACTAACCCTTTGGGGAACTTTGTCCATGACAGCTGAACTTAATCCATCAAGGTCTGGTTTGAATCCGTCTTTCTTTATTGGTTTTTTATTTGTATAATACATTATTTCTTCCTCCTTTTTATTGTCTTACGAGCTTTCTTAAGATTTTTTGGTTTGTAACATCCCATATTATTATTCCTCCTAGAATCCAAACATTTCCGCAGTTCCTCTGTCACCACGTTGTCTTGGGTTTAAATCATTATTAATGTGAACTCCCGTTCCGCTATCAGGCAAACCCCAAAAAGTATCACCTTTGCCACCCACAACTTCACGCATGACTTCTTGTTCGTGAGAAAAATCGGTTTGACGTTGCCCAGCTGCACCAAATTGTCCAGCACTTCTTCCAACTTTATAACCCGCTTCTTTTATCGGTCTTAGTTTCTTAGCACGAACTCTTGCAACTAATTGACGTTGCTTTTCTTCACGTTCAAATTGTCTTGCAGAACTTACTCTAGTTTTATTAGAAGTATCAATTGCTTTCTTACCAACAAAAAAATTATAACCCATTGTATTCGTCCTTGTTAGTACTACGTCTTCTTCGCCTTTTATTCTTTTCCGTTCTACCTACGTCACTCCGCTTAAGTCTTTCTCCTCGCATTCCACGATGAAAGCCCTCAGCAAAGCTACCAAATTCTTTTAGTACCATTTTAAAAAAAAAGATAATTAACTAATAACTAACACCAGATTCTCCACGATTACCGAACGCCATAAATATTAAACTTAATATTACAGCAGCAATACCAACAATCACTATGATGTTAAACCAATTACCAAACTCAGCTAATCCAGTTGCAGCACTACCTGCAAGTGCATAATCTGCTCTTGATGTATTGTATGTATTGTACGTCGCAAAAACGTTTGAACCATTATGTAAAGATGAAGCTACAAAGTCTACAGTTGCGATACCATTGTTGGCATCAGTTGTTATTGTATAATTAGTAGCTGGGATAGTTGCTCCATCAGTAGCATTAGTAATTTTTCCAAGACTAGAATACCATACATTATCTAGGGTAGTTCCTCCATCGCTCGCCAAGAACGATTCATTAGTTGTTGTGACTTCATCAAGTGAAGTTAATCTTCCCGCTTGAATATTAAGTAGCACCGTTGCACCAATTGTAACCACTAAACCAATAACTAGAATACCTACCGCCATGTCTGTTAAATCTACAGCTTGTTTTTTACTCTTATATATCATTACCTTTTTCCTCCTTGTATTAATTTGGACTTGTTCTAACTAGTAAATAAAAAAAATTACTAAAAAAATAAATAAATAATCAATAACTTTAGTAAGTCATTGAACCATTTCTACGACCGAAAGCCATAAAAATAAGACTTAATATAACAGCAGCAACACCAACAATTACGATGATATTAAACCAGTTACCATATTCAGCTAAACCAGTAGCAGCAGCTCCAGCTAAATTGTAAGCAGTATCACCAGCAGTATTAGTATCTCGTACATTCAATAGAATTGTAGCTCCAATCGAAACAACAATACCAAGAACAACAATACCAATAGCTAAATCAGTTAAGTCAACAGCAGATTTCTTATGCATTAACATTATTTTTTTATCCTCCTTTATCATTTTTTTAACAAATATCCTGGAGAGTTAACACTACATATTCATTATATACCCTACTGACACCTAGATGCCAGTAGGGTTGTTGTCAAAGAAAACTAATCTAGAGAATAGCAAACTATAATAATTCTAAGATTCCTTTATTGATTCCTACTTTCCGAATCTTAAAACTTAATGCACCTTCTCTTTTGAGTTTAGATGCAAGTATTTGTGAACTGATTGTTCGAGGAACTGTGACTTCGCTTAGTCCGTATTTCATTTTCATATCATTTGCAACCCGGATTCTAATGTCTTCAAGACATCCAGTCAAATCTGTACAAACTTCAATCCTATCATTTTTCCCCATTATTAATATCTTCCTTTTTCATTCTTTGCAACTAACCATCCAACAATGACTACTACTAATAATATAATAGTCCACGCGGGGTTAATCATTCCAAGTTGGAAAAAGAATACTGAAAATATAAAGGTAACGAATGCCGCAGCAAGTAACCCTGAACTCATAGTTCCACTAGCAGAGGTTATCAATAATGTCATAACAAATATTACTGCAAGGATTGCTTCAGCAAACATTAGGTTTGTTGCATAATCTGCATACTGTAACATAGTACCTAAGCTATCAACACTCGTACCGTTACTAAAGTTTGAAGGATAATCTATTGCCATGTTACATCGCTTGTGACCCCGTTATAATTTTTGCAAATAAGATTACCACGAAAACAATCAGTGCCACTGCAAGGATTATCTTTAACCATCCAGGGAGCATCCCAGTTACAGGAAAGATTGCTTCAAATAATTCTGAAGGTAATTTAACAAAACTAAACATTAAGGTTATTGTTCTTCCTGCACCTTGCAATCCATTAAGTAATTGTGAGAATACATTCTGAGGTTCAGTAACACTATCAAAGTTATCTTGAATTTTAGTAGTTTGATTCTCCATATCTTCTGTGATTAATCTCATAGTCTCATACGTTTGATTATAACTTACATTTAAGGTTTCTCCAGCATTGTAGGCTGCTTCATTCATATAAAAGAATCCAGCAGAAAATATTGCAATTGCCACTAACATTGTCATTAAAATTCCTGTTAGATTACTCTGTGCGTTTTTATGTCTTACTTTTTTAAAGTCCATGCTATGAATCCTCCCACTATTACTATTCCCGCTAAAGTCATATAATTAAATAATTGGAATCCCATAACTACACTTCCAATCAATCCTAACAATATTCCAATTATTGAAAGTGCCGGGCTTACTAAAAATAATGCAAAGATAATTCCTGAAAAGATAATTGCTATTGTTGTTGCTTCATAATTTCCAAGCTTGTCATATATTGATAATCTTAATTTGTTAATAGAAATAATATCAATCCATTTCAAACTTCCTGTTGCATAGAACGAACCAATAAATGTCCCATTACCTAATCCATTAATGTTACAAAATAATGTTCCTGAACTGGTAGACAAACAAGTGTCACATATTTGATAGTCATTACTAATGTTTCTTTTGATAACCCTTAGACATGCAGTCTCAACTTCCGCACTTGGTTTAATATAAGTTAATACAAAGTTCTCAGATGTTTCATTATAATAGAAACTGTAATCAAAATGTTCAAACTTCTTGAATGGATTAATAATATTTTCACCTATCTGAAATACTTGAGGAGTTTCTGCAACTTTGTATGGGGACGTTGAAAACACTACGTCTCCATCTAACACTCCAATGAATTTGTAAAGAGTATCATACCAATTAAGATAAACTAAATCTTCTCCAACTCCTCCAGCTGTCTTTGCCATAGCAACAGTATAGAATGTATCAGTACCAATATCGTAACGTTGTATTGAAATCAAAACATCATCAATACCATTTTGTGCAGTGTTAACGGTTTTAACAACAGTCAACGTCGCTGAACTATCATTAAGAAGATACAATGTAAAGTTGCTAGTAGTGTTTGATAACATAGCCCCGTCAAGGTAATAGTAATTTTTTGCATGAGTAACTGCATCATATTCTGCGGCTAAGATAACTTCATAAGTTGGGGTTGGGTCATCAAAACATAAATCCCATCTTGAAGTATTTTCATTCAAATCTTGGAACGAAAAGTTAACGTATGAACTACTAGCATTTCCTGTAACATCTCTAACTCGCCACGCAGTTTTTAATGTAGCATTTAGTTTAGTTAACAGTTCAACATCAAAAGTATTGAAAGTAATGTATGGCGTTTGTGAAGCATTACATATACCAAAACCTATAACTCTTACTGTAACATTATGTTCCACTGAACTATGTTCGGATGCATCGGCAAGTGTTAAGTTCCAAGAGAATGTACGATTAACTTCTGACAAGACTGAAGGTATTGAGAAGTTAGTTTCAAGTTTATATCTGTTAGCAGCAAGTGGTTGTAAACTGTCAACAGTATAATTCATTCCATCATAAATAAACTCTGCACTAGATAATACAAATCCATCAGTGGTAACATTAAGTTCAAAACTTTCGACGTTCCCTTCAACGGTTGAGTTAGGATATGATTCCGAATCAAACCGAATCTTACTTGAAGTGACGGTTCTTGCAGCAGAAGTATCACACCTATTAATATCATCACAAGTTCTAGTATGCCATGTGTGGCTTCCATATCCTAATGTTTTTGACCAAGTTGTTTCATTAGTAAGTCCACTAATAATTGTTGTTTCATTAGCAGACCCGTCAATGTATAATGTAATGTTTTCTAAAGTTCCCAAAGTGGTAGAGTTTGCAGTAAAATTCATTGTTGAAAGTTCAATTGAATTATTTAATGGGGTAATCAGATTGGTTGTTGTTATGGTTTCTATGGAATAGTATAAGTAATTAATCCTTGAATCCAATAATATATTATGATTAGCGTCATCAACATAATAATTTTTAAAGGTAATATTATTATCTATTGCAGTTATTGTTCTGTTAAGATTCCCATCAGAATATATTGAGAAGTTGTTAACCCCTGATGCATTTTTATAAATAACCCAATCAGTAATTATTTCTTGTGTATTTGGTTTACCATCCGCTGCCTTTTTAAATTTAAAATATATCAATTCTCCAAAGATTACCAAAGAGAAATAACCTTCGGTTGTTCCCGTTGGGTTTACTACTGTAACTGTTTGAGAAGTTCTAAATTCTAATTGATTAAGTAAAGTTAATGTAGGTAATGCAAATGCAGTAGTATTCATATCCGATTTAATATTAGTTCCAGCATCAGTTTCTAATACTAAATTCTGTAAGTAATATTTGTTTTCACTGTTACTCCAATTTCCAGCAGCACCGCCAGTTGGAAATTTCCAAAGAGCAGTATCAATTGTAGTATCATTAAGTTCATCATAAATTTCTAAGGTTGTGTTTGGTAACATCTTTACTGCAAGAGTTGTAGAATTAATATTGTTGAATGTATCATTAACTGTAACTTCTAAGTTATAAATTATTGTAGTAAGAGCAGTAGTGTTGGTAAGATAACCTGAAGTATTAATCGTGAAGTCTGTATTGTTTACAATGAATGCACTGATTGGTGAATCGTCTGTAACAGTAATATCATATCCTAAGCTTTGGTTATTGTATATGGTCTGGTCGGTGACTCCTACAAAGATTGGGTTAAACCTCACATTAAATTCTCTTGAAGTATTAGTTCCGGTTTGACTTTCATTATCAGTAGCTATACAGTTCCAAGTATGATTTCCTTCAGGGATGTCAACAACTGTTGTATAAAGTTCTGAGAAGTTTGTTACACCGTTAGTCACTGTAAAATTTGCAACTCCATCGATTGTTAATGTAACATTATCGAGAATGTTAGTATCAATACCTGAACAATTAAATGTTACGTCTGCTGTTTCTGTTGCATTAAATTTATCCGTTGGACTAATTAAAGTTGCATTAGGTGCGGTGTCGCTTGGTGCAGCAGTGTAAGTAATATTAAGGTATGGTCTTAAAGCCGGAGTAGCATATTCTTTATAATACATATCATTGAAACCATTAATACTTGCGTCTGCTCCTCGAACTAACATCCCAGTATAATTATTCCCATCACTCATATCTTGTTTAATTCCTGGAACAATGTCTAAGTTTTTCCATAATCCAGTAGTTCCAAACTGAGAAATATTTTCCATTGGTGTTGCATTCCAACTTGTACTATTTGGAGCACCAAAATTGTTCCAAGTAGGAAATGATTCAATCCAATATTGATTAACATGGTGCGAACTCATTCCTCCGTTTGCTCCCCCATTATTAACCCCATTAAAATAAATGTTAATTGTTGCTTCATCAATAGTTGAACCTGGAGGTACTGAAGAAATATTAAATCTAAACATCGCATAAGCTTCAGCAGCTCCACCACCACTTGCTTCTCCGATAAATTGAGTTGTAACACTTCCATAATTTGTTGCTTTTGAACCTTCATAAAGGAAAGTATCATCAAGATTTTCAGTGTTTGCTTCCTGTAACGTTATGGTCGTAGAATTGAATCCAAACTCCAGGATATCTCCCAGTTCAAAATTGTAAGTCATTTCAATTTTATTAGAATAAGTTTTATTTTCTTCTTTAACTTTATCAAACTTTAATTTATATTCTTCCTTTAATTCTTTCGATTCTGTTTTATTGAGTTCGTTATCTTTAGTTTTATTATATTTCCAGAATCTTAATGGCACATTTTTATCTTTAATTTTAGATTTTAATTTAACTTTAATGCTGGTATAATTAAAATCTTCAACAGTAATCGAGAAGTTAGAATCATTTTCTAAGTAAACAATTTCAAAACCTTTACCTTTTAAACTTCTAGCATCTTCAACTTTCTTCCATTCCTCATCCTCATAAACATTTCTTATTCCCCCATACAAGGTTCTAACACAATTCCTACCTACACACGTTTCTTCAAAACTAGTACCAATAGTTTTCACAGGTTCAAGTTTCTCTCTAGTAAGAAACGTCTGTGTATCTTCAAGTAAGGTTGTTGTTGAATCATCATCACTAACAAACACTGCAAAGATTCCAACAAGTACTGAGAAGATTACTAAGATTCCAAGACCATATATTAAAAATTTATCAAAGTTCATTTTACTAAATACCTTGGCTACCTCCGACTCCAATTCGTGAATACAATATGATAGAAATGATTACAAAAAGTACTAAGATGATACTTGGCAAATGTTCCATTACAAATCCAATGACATCAAAGTCTAATGCAACACTGGCAAACCCTGGACTCTCTGCTATTTGAGTATATACATTAGAATATACTACTGCCAATATGATTGCTACAGCCAATACAATTATTCCAATGAAAAAGAATGCTGGATGAGACTGGTCTTGTAAGGCTATAATCATTACAAAGGCAAACACTCCAATCATTAGTAAAGGGAATAAGATATTAAACATGGTCAATGTTAATCCAACCTTCCCAATTATTGCTGTAGAATTTACTCCAGATTCAGGAGGTGCAGCATGCGACAATCCTTCAACCAGTTGAGGTTCTACTTGCTTAAAGGCATACGTTAATATTATTAGGAAAATTGCAATAGTAAAAATTACTGCAAGTGCGAAGAAGATTCCAGTAAAGTCCGAGAAACTTTTCTTTAATCTTTGTCTACATCGTTCGACCATGTTATCCCCTCCTTATTTCTAAACATCTTAATTGATTCTATAAACATGTAAACAAATATATAAATAAAGTATACTGCAATTAATACATAAATTAATGTTATTCCTGTGGTTGCCATTACAAATAATCTCGTTGTTCCCCCGACCAGTTGTAGTACTGAATTTATTGATAGGAGAGAAAATCCTAATGCTATGAATGCGAAGAAACTTCTAAGCATCCAATGTTCCTCTTTGAACCAGTTACCTAAAAATAAACAAACAGCTGCCATGAATATAAAAACGTAAACAATAGTTTCGTGCCGTTCTTCATAAAATTCCCCTGACTGTGTTACAATAAAAATTCCGCTAGCAAATCCAGCTTGAGAAGTAGAGTTACAATAAAGAATGAATGCATGTTCTCCGACAGTTGAAAAGTTTCCTGCAAGAATGTTAACTTCATAGTCCACATTGTTCCCATCAATTAATGCTTGTTGTTCCGCAGTATGTCCTTGAGTTGGACTGTAAAGATGTAAGTAACAACTGGCATCATCTTCAACAATTAATTGAGTATTATTATAAACATGAAAGTGAAGATTGAATCCTGTATCTTTCATAACGTATTGATACTTAGGATAAGCTATTGTTAAACTTGTAGTAGGTTCACTAACTTGAGTAACCGGAGGAACTGCACTAAGCATGGCGAGATTACAAATGATAATAAAGAAAAAAATTAAAAAATATTTGTAGTTTACCATTTTGTATTTATTGACCGGGTGTTACTATTCCTCCAATAGCTCCAGCGACCGCACTATCTCCTAGTACATTTTCAGGTGTGACTTCATTTTGTGTTGCTGCAAATTGGTATCCTCTTAAATCTGTACCAGCGTCAGCACTAAACTTTAATATCATTATTGATGCGATTACTGCTCCGGCAATAATTATCATCGGCATTAAAGTCTGTTTCCAAAACTCGCCCTTCTTCATCCTTCTCGTAATACTTGCTCGTTGTTCCTGTACCATAAAGTTCATGTTATCCCAATCAATAACTTCAAAATCAATTAAGCCCATCATGTTTCGTGGGTCAAATTGAACGTACTGTTGAGTGTAAACATTATTACCTTTGTCGTCTTTAACTGGAACGAATTTCTTCTTTTGATTCAATGCATCATTAATCTTTAACGGTTTATATTGTTTAGAACCGTACCTGAATAAAAATATTGTACCAATACTTCCTTGCATCATATTAACATATTTCTCAAGTAAGTTTGTTGGTACTGCAACATTGTGAAGTATCCAATTAAAATCGTATACAGGAATTGTATCTCCTGATTTCTTTAGTTTGTAAAACGTCATGTCTGCAAATTTATCGTGGAACTTTCCAGCTCGGTCATTAGTTTTAATTAAGTTGTCTCCTCGCTTTTCAATGATTACTACATCCAATGGAAACTTAGCCCACCGATAACGGTTGACCCAAACTCCGACTAGAAGTATTAACCACCACGAATAAAAAAACGTTATCTTTAACGTCTCCATGATGCTTGTAAAACTTTCAGCAAATGCCATTACTTATCCTCCTCCTTTCATTTACTTTCATTGATACATTCCTTTGCCTTGCCCTTGCAATCCAAATCCGCTTTTAGTTTGATTAGTTTCTGAGACTTGTTCAATACGTTGAACTGTTCGTTGTATCGCTTTAATTGTGTGACCGTCTTTAGCTTGATACCTTGCGTCTTGCACAATGGTTTTAAGTTTAGTCATGGTCATTGGTAATCCTTCTTTATCAATTCCCCAATCTTTTTGTTTCAAACAAAGTAACGCTGAAAGTTTACATTCAAATTCTTTCAAGTCGTCAAGAACAATGTCTTCTTTAATATTGGTTGTAAAAGTAATTGGGTTAATACCCATAAAGAATAACATTGATAACACTTCTTCAATCGCTTCGTCGTGCGGAACGAAACGTGTTTTCATAATAACTTTCCCAGCGGCATCCATTGATTGATACTCTTCTCTTAATGGCAAATTAGTTTTATGGTCGACACGAACAAACATTGGCTTCACTAATTGTTCATAAGAATAACTTCCGTTCGCATGATTAACTCTCGCTTCCCCTCTAAATATTCGTCTAAGGTTTGGCACGGTCGCAACGGATTCTCTAACAAGCGTACCAATACTTGCAAGGTTGTCTTGGTTCTGTTGCTGGTGAATGGGATAACTCCCGACAGCTGTTGGGTCATAAGGTCTAGTGGTGTCACCCATTATAATCTAAACCCTCGTGACTGTCTTTTCTTTAAGAAATTTGCAACACCAAGTCCTCTGGATTCTCCAGGGGTATCAATTCTATACTTCTCTTTTTCTATCCAACTATTCCTCATTTTGGTTTTCTTTGTTCCAGATACTCGAAAGTCTCTATACTTATTTCTTGTTTGATTAAAGTATCCGTCTCCTTGTTGAAGTTGATTTCTTTTAAAAGTTTTTGGCTTATTCAGTTTAGTCTTTCTTGGTGTTACTTTAAATTGTGATGCAGTAGTGTTGTCAATTATTCTTGCACCCCTATCTCTTGCAGATTTAAAACTGTGCGGTCTAGTATTAATCTTCTGGTATTTCTTTTTAGTTCTAACATGAACATCATAACCTACTTGTTTATCGGTGAAACCTTCTTCGCCAGAAAAGAAGAATGGGAGTCCACCGATAATTGGTTTACCTGGCGTAGGAGTTTGTGGAGGAGGGTCAGGAGGAATCATTGGAGTAGTTGGAGTTCTTGGGATAACTGGTTGCCTTGGAACAACTACTGGTTTTTGAACGGTCTTACTTCCACTTCCACTTCCACTTCCTTGTTTTGTTGCTGAAGCAAATTCAAAACTTAACCCTAATATTGGTATTTGGTCTTGCATTGGTTTTTGTAATGTTTGTGTTTGTAACTCTTGAGCTTGGGATATTGCAGTAACCGTTTTAGTTTTTTGTTGTGTTGCAAGTCCAAACAATTGTAAATATTTTTGGTCAGTTCTTTGACGGGTTAATAATAATGGTAATGAAGATGGTCGACTCATTACTTTAATATTGGTTGTTGTTGCAGCTAATGCAGAACTTGTTGCTTGTTTAGCTCCCTTCGTTAAAGTTTTTCCAGCTTGAACTTGGTGTGAAATTTGTTTAGTTCCACCTCCAAGATATTCTTGTTGATAAAGTTTAGCAAAGTAACTATCGCTACTTGGTTTCCCTCTTCCTTTAAACATTGTATAACCTTTATCAGTTCCTAAAACTGGCGGTTTCTCAATGAAAAGTTTTACATTAACAACTGATTGCTTTGAACCTTTTAAAGGAGTTACTGCTTGACCAGCATGAACAGAATAACCAGGGATTTCTCCTTGATAAGTTGTAAGGGTTAATGCTTTTCCTTTTTTATCTATTCCGTATTGTAGATTTAATTTCATACTTTCTAGTTTAGTTGTTGACCCCTTATATTTTACTACTCCATCATCAATCATATAATGCGGTGTTTTTTTAATATCTACTCGCCCTCTTATTGCAACTTTCTTACCATGAGTAACACTTCTTTCAATACCTCTACCCGAAGTTAAACTTATTCCCTCAGGACTATACCCCGTTTTTCTATAAGTTTCTTCAAACAATCTAAATGCGTTTGGATTATTTGTACGCAAAGTTTCTAACGCTTTCTTTTCAGCTTTAGAAATAGTCATATAAAGTTTTTGTTTTCCACCTTTAAGCTTTATGTTTAATTTATTCCCTGGAACTTTTGTCGCCCTTCCTTTAATATCATAAATCCCTGTAAATTTATTATTTGTATATCCATAAGAAGTTCCTTTTATTCCTCCACGTTTATCAATATTTGTAAAAGGAATAAGTCTTACTCTCTCAATTGTTTTAGTGTAAACAATTGGTTTGGATTTATATGCGAAACCGGGTATCCTTGGTTCTAAATTAAAGGAGGGTGCTTTAGTTCCAATAACTCTAGATTTATCAGGAGCTTTATAAAATAATTGTTCAGCCCTTGATTGTTGAATGTAAGGTCTTCCATGAGTTTTAACTGTTAATTTTCCTCCAACCTTTGTTCCCTTTTTATTAAATATGAATGCCGCCTTTTTCTGAGAAACAGTCTTCCCAACTTGCACGGCGGTCTTTGTATCAAACAAATACTTCTTAGCTTTTAATGTTCCACCAACTGCAACATAAGCTGCGGGAACTAATACATCTAACGGTTCTTCTTTTGAATATTGTTTAATGTTTCCTCTTGCAATCTGTTCACCCATCGGTGCAAAGATTCTTGCAGTTCCAATTCCAGGAGCAAAATAACTTCCGACATCTATTGCAACCTTTACACTTTTCCCAATAGCTTTTGCTTTTCTTGAAACTCTTTCCATATCTCTTGGAGTAATTTTCTCACCATCCAATGTTGCACGTTTAACTTCTTGAGAAAGAGCTAACATATATCCTGTTCTTCTTGCACCTTCTTCACTTAACGCTAACAGTTTTCTTGCAGAATATTTTACTGTTCCTTCTTCAACTTTCTTTCCTCGGAATCCAGGACGTAATCCTTTCAAGTTTGTTTCAGATGTGAAGGGATTAACATAGACTCTCTTACCATTAACTTCTCTAATAACCCAACCAGCATTCATCTTCTTTAATTCTTCTTGACGGATAATCATTTGTTCACCTTCAATAGTTTTAACATGCTTCTGTTCACTTTCTAAACCTACTTTATTTTTATCCATGTAAGTATTATACTTTTCTGCTATCTCATTTTTCTTATCAGTTGATGTTGCAGATTCATATAAGTATTGAAAGTTAAGAAGTTTCTTTGTGTGAACCATTTTATTCTCTGCTTCTTTTATTTGTCTTCGTGACCTTTCTTGAACCTTTGTTGTTTCTGTTAAGGTTGCTTCAACCTCCCCAACTCTTACTTCTTTCATTCGTTCAGTATCTTGTCCGCTCCATCTCAGACCTGTTAAATTATCTTCTCCTTTTGCAAGTTTATAACGCTTAGTTAAATAATCAATTCCAGTACCAATATCTGCTGCGGTTTCAGTAAAAATATATCCAGCAGTTGAAGAACCAGGTGCATTCCTTTCTCGTATCCTATCGAAGTTTGTAAGTAAACTTCCAAGCGGACTTTCTCTAATATTTTTATCATAACCTTTCTCAACAAAATAATCAGAAGTCTTGTCTACAAATTTATCCTTGGCTTGAATAATTGTAGGGATAATGGTTAGACCAAGTGGGGAAGTTGTTTTAATCTTGTCAGTAACTTGTTGAGTCTTTGATGGTTGCACATCTCTTTGAACTTGAATTCTTTGCGTGTCAATTATTCCAGGATAGTTTTCACTTAGATGTCTATAAGATTCTTTAGAAACATAGGCGGTTCTTTTATCAGGCGTTGAATATACTTTAAACTGCTCAGTTTTTCTTCTTCCAGGTTCAATTTGTGTTGTTCTTGTTTCAGTTCTAACTTTTATCTTTGCTACTGGAACATCTAATTCTTTTGCAGCTTTTCTTTTCCCAGCAAAAATTTCAGATTGTTCAGCTCTTGATTGTGATTTTATTAACTGGCTAACTCGTCTTGCAAGTTTAGGGTTATCTCTAAGTTGTGTCAACTCTCCTGTAGATTTATATCTAAATGCTAACTCTTGAGCTTGAGCTTCAAGGGCATCAGCTTCAGAAGCTTTACGTTGTTGAACTTGTTGCTTTTCAAATGTGTCCAGCTGTTTAAAATAGTCAGCCGGTAAATCAATGTACTGTAATAAGTCGGGAGGAATGTCAGACCTTCCACGAATTTCTTGACGTTCAAACTTGGCAAGTAAATTGTCAACACGTTTTTTAATTGCTGGAGAAAGTTGTTTAGGAGATGTTGATTGAGAAGTAGAAGGTTGAGGTTGTCGTGCTGCTTTTGTTTGAGCAACAGTCATTGGTCTTTGAATTGTTTGAGGAGTAGGAGGTTGTAACGAAGGAGGAATTATCACCATGAAATTTCAATGGGGAAAGATTATTTATATGTATTGGTTAGAGTAATATTTAAATAAGGAAAACAATTATTATGATGAAGGAGAAGATTTAGGAAAATGACACAGGATTCTGGAACACCTTTAGAATGGAATAGTAATTTGCAAGTTCTTGTACGAGCAAATTATATTATCAATAAAATAAATCATCACCGAGAACGTCGTGAAGTTACAGAACTTCTTGACCAAATTGTAAACTTCTATAAAGAAATTGTTGTCGACCTAAGTGAAAAGGAAGAAGAAATTTGGAGCGACATTGTTAATGTCATAAAACAAAATCATCCAGCTAAACCAGGAGAATATGTTATGGGGGAAACTTCTAATGAAGGTGTACTACTTGTAAAGATTGACGACATTGACATTCGTCTTAGAAAACTTGCAAAGAAAAAAGGATACTTAACTTCAAATAAAGAAGACCCAAGACGAGCTTTATTTAATTAAACATGATTAGGAAAAAGGACTAGGAAAAAGATGCCATCGTATTCAAATGAAATGAAAGTTTGTAAGGAGTGGTTTCCGAAAGGAAGTTACAAAGGACAAAAGGGTGACGGGTTTCCAATAAGTACGCTGCTTAAACAGCAACTAGATATTCTAGCAAAGAATGTTACTAAGGATTGGGATTTTACTATTATTATTTCTGGACGTGGAGAAGTAAGAGTGGGGAAGACGCAGCCACTTGGTAGTAGTACTTTAATGGCTGATGGTTCTTGGAAAAGTGTAGAGAATATAAAGATTGGTGATGAAATTGTTTCTCCAAATGTTTTAAATGGAACATCAACAATTTCTAAAGTTACGGGAACACATTCAAGATTTTGTGATAATGTTTATAATGTAATCAAAAGAAGTACTGGAGAAAAATTGTATGCTTGTTCAGACAATCATGATATCCCAATTGAACATACTCAACGAGTAAAGAAGAATGGAATAACTACTTACAAAAGAATTAAATGTAACATGGAAGCTAAAGATATTTATTCTCAATCAAAAGCATGGTTTAGAAATAATGGTGTTGTAACTTACCAAGGTGCATACGTTGAAAATTTTGGTAGCACTAATGCAATAATAGAACCGTACAGTCTTGGAGTTTTTATTGGTGATGGTTACTTAAATAATAAAACGGCAAAACATTTGAGTATAACTTGTTCTTCAAAAGAAGTAATGAAAGAAGTAAATAAACATTATAAAATTATGTCGACATATAAAAAACAAAATTGTGATTCTTGTTTGAGTTATAATTTCAGTTCAAAATCTAATTTCTTCACACACTTAAAAAAATATTATCCTGAGAAATCTAATTCAAAAATAAAATTTATACCAAGGGAATGTTTAACTTCCGATGCCAACTATCGTTTAAAACTTCTTGCCGGATTGATTGACACTGATGGTTACATTGACAAAAGAGGGATTGTAACTTACACAACTGCATCAAAAACTTTAGCACAAAACATTCAAGAACTTTGTAGAAGTCTTGGTGGAAATCCAAACATAAAAACTATTAAGAAACAAATTAAATCAATAAATTTTGAAGGCACATATTATACTGTTAGTATTAATCTTGGACAAAGGCAAATGTTAATCCCATTAAAAAAAATCTTTAAAGTTAACCGATTAAAAATTCAAGCGCAAGAGAAAAATAAAATTAGTATAATATTAGAAAGAAGTAAACCTCAAATGGTTTATGGGTTTGAACTTGACAGTGAATCTAAACTTTATATCACAGATAATTATTCTGTAACTCATAATTCAGTATTAGGAATGCAGATTGGAATTTACTGGACATATTTGATGTGGAAAATTCATGGAAAGAACGTCCCGTTCGATGTTAAACAAAATTATGTGTTTGACGGGTTCAATCTAATAAAAAAAGGAAACATGTTAGGAAATCGTTTCCCTTATTCTTGTTTAGTGTTCGATGAAGCTGGTTCTGACCTTGAAGGTCGTAAAGTTATGAAGACGACCACTCAAAATGTCATAGATTACTTCCGAGAGTGTGGTCAGTACAACATGTTGAACATATTGATACTCCCTGAGTTCTTTGACCTCCCTCCAGGTATTGCTATGAGTCGAAGTATCTTTTTAATTGATGTTTATTACAATATCGACGACAACGACATGTTTGAAAGAGGATTTTACAAATTTTATGGGAGAAGGAAGAAGAAATTTTTATATATGGCTGGGAAAAAGGACAGAAACTATGCTGCGGGGCGTGCAAACTTCATGGGTCACTTCCAGAACATACATACGATAGATGAAACAGAATATCGTGCGGAGAAAGTTCTAGCTTTGCGTTCGAGGGAACATAATGCTCGAACTAAGTTCCAAATACAACGTGACGGACTCATGTATATTTTAAACCAAATTGTGGAGAAAGAAAAGTGGTCAACAACAAGAATAGGGAAGGTATTAGAAGAAGTTACTCAAATATATATCTCGACTGAAGCAGTTAGGACATCAATCAATCACAATCGAAGTGAAGAAGAGCTGAAAAAGACCGAAAGAAAGTGATATACGTCTCCACCCTAGGGTTTAAGCCCTACATTTTA
>Ga0208904_1000474_pt1 | contig 34010 bp, 40 predicted proteins | sample AntAceMetag02UKB_FD_184774 | JGI IMG/M metagenome (GOLD analysis project Ga0208904, IMG submission 184774) | Saline lake microbial communities from Ace Lake, Antarctica - Antarctic Ace Lake Metagenome 02UKB (SPAdes) (version 2) | ecosystem: Environmental > Aquatic > Non-marine Saline and...
TGTCCAATTTATTTTCTATTTTGTGTATTTGTACATTTAGTCCTTTCGTGTATATAATAATTACTATTGCTCCAGATGCTATCCTGTTACTATTGCTCCAGATGCTATCCTGTTACTATTGCTCCAGATGCTATCCTGTTACTATTGCTCCAGATGCTATCCTGTTACTATATAATATTTAAATTATATTGTAAGTCTCTTATCATCTGATCAGCGTCAATATCTTCTATATTATCAGATATCAATTTTGCAATTGTCTCTTCTTTAGTCAATTTTTTACCCTGGTTCATTTTACGTGATCCCTTCTATTTACATATTAATAATATTATTGCTAAAATTACGATTATACCTATAAACAAATAAATATTATTGAATATCCACGCTATTACTTTATTCATTATCTGGCCGCCTTTATTAATTTATTAAACTATTTATTATCTTTATTATTAATTTTTTTCCAAATAGATGCATGATGTATTTTGCCGGTTATTAAGTCATTATATACCATGAATTCATATCCCAACTTTGATTCCACTGTATCCCGATCAATACCAGATTTTAATAATTTTACCGCCGCCTCTTCTATAATATTCATTTTTCTACCTACTTTCATATTAACTTAAATATTATCAATAGACTATAATACATAATATTATAGTCTATAAATAAATTTTAAATTTAAATAAATCCCTGATCCAATAATGGATTATTAATAACTTTATTGCAATTATCACAATATCCGGTCCCGTCCGGCTCCGTCTCACAAGTTGCGCCACACTTACAAGTTAAAGTTATTATGCTATCATAGGCCGCTTGCTCAAGTAATTCCATTATATCATTTTTCATTTTTTTCCCTTCTATTATGTTAATAAACTTAATGAGCGGATCCTTTATTGATCCGGATCCGCCTGTTTAAATCTATTAAGCTATTTTCTTATTAAAAAAATAATCAGTGGAATTATTTTTTCCAAAGCCGCAAAAATAATTATTTTTTCCATATTGCGGGCCTTGTTTCATTATTGCTATTACTTCATGATCCGGACGCGTACAAGCGATAAACTCTTCATTGATAGTTTCCTGGTTTTGTTTGTTTGCTAAAAACATTTTTTTGCCTTTCTGTATTTATAATGTTAACTAATTATTGCATATTTAAATTCATACGTCAATAGTTTATTTTGTTTAATAACTATTATAGATAGGATTTTTCATCTATAATAGATCATAATAATCATAATAGTTTATTATAACTGTATTATACATATATAATAAACTATTATAATGTATTATAGATAAATTACTATTGAGCATTTAACCTGGTATAGCTTGCAAGCGTGATTATATATAGGTTTATATGCTTTATTATTATGATTATTATAATTATTATAGATAATATTAAGATATAATGGTTTATTAAATGGTGTTAGAAATATATTACATTATGTATAGTATTATATACAATAAAAACAAATAATAAAAAATACCAGAATCATCTATAATAATTATAATAATCTATCACAAAAGCACAAAAGCACAAATCAAATAAGTCTGATCCGTGCGTCCGGCGTTTTTTTTTTCTGGTATGGAAAAACATCACCATAATGCAAAAAAACCGAACACACGTTCGGTTCTGATAATATACATTATGTAAACTAATTTTTGCTATCGTTGAATTAATTTGAAAAAGCGTAATTGTGCAAATGAGCAGATACCGGAGGCTTCAGTTAGTCTTCCTATTTTCTATCTGAAAAACCAAGATCGGTTTATGGTGTTAATATAGCATAAAAATATAAAAAAGTCAAATAAAAAATAGCTATATTTAAATGTATGTATCATTAGATCAAATAAAAAACCCCCGACTATAAACATCAGGGGTCTATGATCTTTGTTACCAGAGCGATCATTACTCCGGTCGTTCTTCACGACAATGTATGGTTAGTCATAACCTCTCAATTTGTTTTCGCTGTCTGAGTCAGCATTTAAAAGATATCACATATTAAATGAAAAGTCAAATAAAAACTGGAAGGTCTGTCAGGAATCGAACCTGAATTAGTTGGATCAAAGCCAACTGTACTACCATTGTACTACAAACCTGTGAAGAGCATAAGAAAGCCTCTCAGATGGACGTACAAGCACATACAGAGCAAACTGGAGCTAGTGAAAGGACTTGAACCTTCAACCCCCTGCTTACAAGGCAGATGCTCTACCATTGAGCTACACTAGCTTTTTTTGGCTCCGGAGGCTGGGATCGAACCAGCGACATCCTGATTAACAGTCAGGCGTTCTACCTCTGAACTACTCCGAAACTTGGTACACCCACCTGGATTCGAACCAGGAACATCTGCGGTCTAAACGCAGCGACTCTGCCAATTGGCCTATGGGTGCAGAAAAAAAAAACTGGAGGGGAGTAAAATATGACCTGTACAGTAACGTCATCATACTCATAGATTTCTACAACTGTTACTCTCTATCTCCCCATATTTGGTCTGGGCGGTAGGATTTGAACCTACGATCTTCCGGATCCAAGCCGGAAACTCTAAGCCAGACTGAGCCACGCCCAGTAAACTAGAAACTAAAAACTAAAAACTAAATAAAATTATGCCGAGATTTTTTACATGAGCCATAACTCAAACCATAAAGGAGGTCGCTATCACAATTGCGTATCTCGGATACCTATGTCAAATAAACTTGGCCATGGATAGGGGATTTGAATCCCTACTAACAGCGTGACAGGCTGTCGTGCTAACCATTACACTAATCCACGTAAATTAAAAACTAATTAACATACATAACCTGATTATGATAATAACAATCAGGTGTATGAGGATGTTGTACACAATCAATTACAGTATTTCCATAATGTGGATATTTTGTACACATCTCTGTACGATCATTATATCCAGTACATAAGTTGGTAGCGTAATCAAAATAATCACATTTGTAAAATCCCATATCATTAACTCTAACATTCTTTATATGTGGATTTAATTTGAGTGCTAAAGATCGACTAATCTTAGTAAGATGTTTATCACGCCATATTACATTAGGATCGTCAACAGCACGTTCTTTATTCCAACTCTTGTCCGATATAATAATTGCTTTACAACAATCACCACAACCTTTACAATTATTTAATAGAATAATAATCACATTCCGATAACATAAAACTCAAAAATAAACCATTTAAAGATCCAGCACCAAAAGCTTGCAACGAATCAAATACCGTCAAGAAACGCCAATAGTACATATGTCCTTCAACTGCCTCAGCAACTAAACCTTTAAAATCATAATCACTTTCAACAGAGCGTATCAGATTTGCACCATCTTCTCCATGTGTCTTGCTAGTCCATACGCTATCACCAGTATATTTACATATATCATGTAATATACAAGCAACACGAAGGGCTTCACTAAGATGATCGTAGAATACACCTAATGCAGATTCATAACGATTTAAAACTTTAGTAGCCATAGCAAGTACTTGTTCGGTATGCACTATATTACCGCCTACACAATTGCATAAATCTTTAGGACCGCCGTGATATTTACCTGTAGAGCTAGTAGGCATGTAAAAAAATTCATCAGGAGCCTTAGCAAAACAATTCAAGCACCAATCAACAGCAAGATCTGAAATAACTGCTGATGCAATAATAGAATTAATTTTAGCACGGCCTTCTGCAATCGCCCCAGAAAAATCAGCTTTGCTTAAATAATCCTTCTTCATGGTAGATGAGCTAGGAAAATATGTTTCAGGAAATTTATCACCGAAATTAATCATAAAAACTCCTTAACTTAAAAAAAAAACTAAATAATATATAGTAGCGGTTTTTCATCAAGTTAACAAAACTTTGGTATACCGCCAACCATAATACAATCAACAACCGTTCAGCATATCGGTTGATGTTTTCAATATGCTGTGTGGTCAGATGATGCCCTTATACAGCATCACCGAGATCTCCTCCTACACATGGTAAGTGAGATAGAAAACGGTTTTTTCATCTCATGACTTTAGGCCAGCTATCTGCTAAAGCTCCCGTTGCCAGTCAGGTATTTAAGGAGATCATCGCCTTAGTCCCAGATCTCCACCGTAAACCTATATATCATCAACCTAAGCAGTAGACACTAATAAACCACATTTTAACAAAAAAGTCAAGTATTAAATAAAAGAAATTAATAAAAGCCTTGACAAATCCTGAAACATGTGATATTCTTACTTAAAAGGGTATTTGAACAAATGACCAATATAATAAAAACAGAAATGCCTGAAGTATCAAATGACAAAATAAAAGTTCTTGAAAGTTTAGGACAGGTTGTCAATGGTGAACAGGCAAAAATAAATAGCAGTGATTACTATATTGACGCACAGGTAATACTTGATTATTTACTGGCAGTAACAAAAACGGACGAAGATCCTAATGTGATACCAGAAAGTGTACTAACTAAAGCAACTATACAGTTTGAGTACATAGATGGAATACCGGCAGTTAATGGATTGCCATTTTGGGAAAGAATTGATTGCGAGGATTTAGATTTCTACCGTTTATTTAAGATATATAGAGAACAAAAGTATACAGCAATAAATAAAGTTGCTGATGATGGCACGCCTATCAGGCGATACCAACGTTCATTTGAAAACTTAAAAGAGACTACGGGATTGAGCCGTAAAGCACTTTATGCTATATCAAAAGTATATCATTGGCAAAATAGGGCATCGATGTACGATTCGTTTCGCATTGATTTCATTGCGAAGGAAAAAGACAGGATGATTACCCTCATGGAGACAAAGCACCAAACTGCTGCCGAGACTATTTTTGAGAAATGTGTAAAGTACTTTACTGATATGGATCAAAAAAAGTTTGATAAAGTATCACCAAAAGATATATTAAGTTTGTTTTCTGAAGGATATAAATTACAAAGGTTGTCATTAGGGTTGCCTGGAGATAAGCCAAAACCAGACAAAGAAAAGACTACATCGGCTCAAGTAATAAATATAAAATCCGAGAGTAAGACTTTGAACCTGAATACAGCTAAAGGTATAAATGATGGAGATTACATGCAACAAATGGTAGATATCCTAAGTGATGCAAATGCGCTCCCAGTTAGCGTGCAGGCAAAATCAGATGTAATAGAGGCTGTTAGCGAACCAATAAAAAAAGAGGTAGAAGGAGAAAAAGATGGTGAAAACAATAAAAAGGAGTAATTGTAGATGTATTAGTTGTGGCAGATATTTTAGAAAAGAGGCTAACCATAAAAATAAGTCTAAAAATGATTTTTGTAGTGTTGCTTGTTATAGGTTATACCAAAGGAAAGACATGAAAGAATTTAATTGTGATTTTTGTGGAAAATCTATCATTGTTGATAGAATTAATCAAAGAAAACAAGAACATCATTTTTGTAATTGTGATTGTTGGGGTAAATGGCAGAGCATTAATAAATGTGGCGAAAATCATCCTACTTGGAAAGGTGGACGTAGTATAACCGCCTACGGTTATGTTGAGATTTACTCTCCTAAACATCCTAATTGTACTAAGCATAGGGGATATGTAAGAGAACATAGATTAGTAATGGAAAAACATTTAGGTAGATATTTAACTAAAGATGAATTAGTGCACCATTTAAATGGCATTAAAGATGATAATAGAATTGAGAATCTTGGTTTAGTTACTAAACATACACATGAAAAGAAAACTGTTATTAAATTGTATAAAGAACGAATAATATCGTTAGAGTCAATGTTAAGCAATATTTATAGTTGTCCTAATTAAAGGAGGTGGTGCCCAATAAGTAGATTAATAGTAAATGATTTGAGTGAAATTGAAAGAGAAAAACTCACAAAACAATTAACTCCAAAAATGACTAAATTTATTCCCCATACGCCTTATCCTAAACAAGCTGCGTTCTTGAATTTAAATTGCCGAGAAGCTTTTTATGGTGGAGCAGCTGGGGGAGGTTGAGAGCAAATCTGACGCTTTATTAATGGCTAGCCTTCAGTACGTTGATACACCTGGGTATAACGCAATATTATTTAGGAGAACTTTTGCTGAGTTGACTTTGCCTGAAGCATTGATGGATAGAGCAGCAGAATGGTTGCAACCATTTAGAGTAACTAAAGAAGTTCATTGGTCAAGTCATGCTAAGACATACACCTTTAAGAGTGGAGCTAAACTAACTTTTGGTTATTTGGATAACTCTAATGATCATCTTCGTTATCAATCAGCTGCTTTTCACTTTGTAGGTTTTGATGAACTTACTCATTTTGAGGAATATGATTATGTATATCTTTTCTCAAGAGTAAGAATACTCAAAAATATGAAGGATATAGGAGTACCATTACGCACGAGAGCAACTAGTAATCCAGGAGGTCCTGGACATTTGTGGGTAAAAAAACGTTTCATAGATGATGACAAAGCTAAAGGACGTATATACATACCGGCTGTTATTGATGATAATCCTGCGTTGGATAAAGAATCATATGTTGAAAGCTTAAGTGAATTACATCCGTTAGAAAAAGCACAACTACTAAATGGTGATTGGACAAAAACTAGCGGAGGTAAGATATTTAAGCGTAATTGGTTTGAAATATTGGATAAAATGCCAGAAACTACAAATAGATACACACCCAGAGTTCGTTATTGGGATCTTGCTGCAACAGATGCAGAAGTATCAAAAACTTATGGTTATATGCCAGCATTTACAGCGGGGCTTAAAATGGCCAAGTACACAGATCTGCTTGGTAATGATCTATTTATTATAGAAGATATAGTTAGATTACAAAAAACACCTGATGTGGTAGAACTAAAGATTAAAGAAGTAGCAAAATTAGATGGTCGTAATGTAGATGTATGGATGGAGGAAGAACCAGGTTCAGCTGGAAAAAAGGTAATATTAGATTATCAAAAAGCATTACGAGGTTATTCATTTAGGGGTATGCGAGAAACAGGATCAAAAATAACCAGAGCTTTAAGGGTATCGTCAACAGCAGGTCAAGGTCGTATAAAACTACTTAAAGGAATATGGAATGACGCTTTCTTAGATGAAGTAGATTTTTTCCCAGATGATAAAATTAAGGATCAGGTTGATTGCTTAAGTGGTAGTTTCGATAAGCTTTCACATTTTGCGTCATATTCGGTAATACCTACTGCGGTAGGTGAAGAAACACAAAGTTATTGGCAAAACTCATAAAAGGGGGATAGTGGATAAAAAAGAAAGACGAATAGGTAATGTAGATATTATAGAAAAATTAGCAATAGTAGCTACAGAAGTACGTGGTATAAGTAAAAGATTAGATAAAATTAATGGTTCAATAGATAAAGTTAATGAAGAGTTTCCACAGTATAAAGAAAAAGTGGACGGATTAGAGAATGATATGGTAGAAATAAAACCTCAAGTAATTGGTATAAGAGTTAAGTTGTATGCAGGTATGGGAATAATATCATTTTGCTCAGCAATGCTAGGAGCGGCTATAATGAAATATTTAGGAGCGTAAATTATGAGCGACAGAAGTATAAATGAAAATTTAGATAAAACCAAAACTAATACTAGTAAGTTTAGTTATATTGGTTCTGTTGGACTTGAACGTATGGGTGGATATGTCTATGAGGAATTTTTACCTAATTTGCGTATGCCTGATTGTTTAGCAGTATATAAAGAGATGTCTTCAAATGATGCAACTATAGGTGGTATCTTATTTCTTTTTGATTCTATGATGAAAAAACTTCCTTGGTCTGTAAAACCAGGAGGAGATAAGCTAGTTGATAAGACAGTAGCCAAATTTGTAGAGGAATGTATGGGTGATATGGAACATTCATGGATGGATTTTATAAGTGAGGCATTATCAATGTTTATTTATGGTTGGTCATGGCATGAGATAGTATATAAGATTCGTAGTGACAAAAATTCCAAGTACCCTGACGGTAGAGTAGGATGGGCAAAACTTCCTATTAGGAGTCAGGCTAGTTGGAATAGTTGGGTATACGACCGAGATGACCCAGATAAGCTTATTGGTATGGAACAGGTAGCAGTTAATGCTAAAGTATCTCCAGTTGTAATACCATACGAGAAATCTTTATTGTTTAGGACTAAATCTTACAGGAATAATCCTGAAGGTATGTCTCTATTGAGAACTGCGTATCGTAGTTATTACTTTAAAAAGAAGATAGAAGAAATAGAAGGCATTGGTATAGAAAGAGATTTAGCGGGACTTCCTGTTCTTAAAGTACCAGTAGATTTAGATATATTTAACAAAGATAACCCAGATGCAGTAACACTTAGGGCTAGTTTAGAAAAAATGATATCAAATATACGTAGAGATAAGAACGAAGGAGTATTAATACCAGATACTTTTGATATTGAGCTTATGAGCACTAAGTCAAGTAGATCATTTGATACAAATGCAATAATTGGTCGTTATGATCGACTTATAGCTATGTCAGTACTGGCAGATATAATAATGATGGGACATGAAAAAAGTGGTAGTTTTGCACTTGCTAAGACTAAGACAGATTTACTTGGTGCAAGTCTTGAAGCTATGGCAGATAATATTAAGAATATTATAAATACTGTAGCGATACCAAAATTGATGAAGCTTAATACTTTCAGGGGATATACAAAATATCCAGAATTGGTACGTGGAGAAATTGAAGCTCCAGATATTGCTAAATTATCTGATGCAATGCAGAGATTTGGAGAAATGGGTATGCCGTTCTTCCCACATGAACAGACTGAAGATTTTATCAGAGCTGCCATGGGAATACCAATATTAAGCGATGAGGATAAAGTAAAATTAAAAGCCGAACAAGAGAAACAAAAAGAAGAAGCAGAAGCACAAGTGCAGGCCAATCAAGAAACAAAACCAATAAGTGGTCGTGAAAGTGCAGAGCATGAAACTGATGATAAAACAAAGTTTAATGAGGTTTATGAAGAAGCTGGAATGAAAAAATTCTTTAAAAAATGGTTAGGCATAAAAAAGGAGGGTGATTAATTATGGCAGATGATGATTATAAAGGACCCCCAAGGAAAGTATTTATAACAGATGAAGATGGGGATTATCTTGATTTAACAGATGGTAAATTACCAGTTAATGATGCTTTAGGGGCTAAAGAAGCTAAACAGGATGATGTAATAACAGAACTGGGTAAGAAAGCAGATCTAACAGAAACACAACCTGTTGAAGAACAATCACCTATAACTGGTTTTGCTACTTCTGCTAAACAATTACCTGATGACCATAAAGTTACAGTATCTAATCCAACAACTAATCCTGAAACTGGATTGGCTACAAGTGTTAAACAGGATGATGTAATAACAGAACTGGGTAAGAAAGCAGATCTAACAGAAACACAACCTGTTGAAGAACAATCACCTATAACTGGATTGGCAACTTCTGCTAAACAGTTACCTGATGGCCATGATGTGAGAACCATTGAAGCTAATGGTGTACCTGCAGCATATAATAAACAAACAGGAGTTAGTGAGTTATTTAATATCCAAAAGGGTCAGCTCAACAAGATGAGGTTAAGACCTGAGATACTCAATGAACACGCTGAAAGTTCAAGGGAAATACAGGCAGAGGTAAACACTACAACTAGGATAGTAGGCCAGATATTTAAGACAAGTCAAGATAATATAAGTGCTATTGACCTTGCTATGGAAAGTGCAGGCGGTACTGTCTTTGATAACTTTGATACTTACGCTGATGACGCAGCATTACAAGCTGTATGGGTTGCTGATGATGAATTACCTGTTATAGAAACAACGATAGTATATCAAGGCACTAAGTCTATGGAATTAGATATGGGTAATGCCTCTGCTGTAGATGATGAATGGATAAGGACTTTAGCACCAGCAGTTGATTATTCAGGCTATACAGGTAGCATCTTTCTTTATTCAAATAAAGAATATAAAGATGTTAAGTTAAGTTTCTTTATAGGTGATGGCACTAATACCAGAAGTACAGCCATGATACAGGATAATAAAAATGTATGGACACAAGTTGAGATAGCAGTAGATGAAATGACAGAGGACGGGGTTGTTGCAACAGACGCAACCGCTATTACAAAGATAGGATTTAGGGTTGATAAAAAGAAGAGAGATGGCTTTGCGTATATTGATTTAATGACAGCTATACCTGCACCCGGAACTGTAACCGTAAGATTATGGGACATGGGTACGGATATACCAACAGGCTCAACAAGTATTGATGATGGTACACAGTATGTAACATTAGGAGATCTAGGTATTACTGGTAAACAAATATCAGAAGATGAGGTTGACTTACTAGGTGGATTTAGGACTTACCATTTGCATAACTTTGTGGCGGGGGTAGCTTTAGAGTTTCCTGCTAATGTTCTTTTAAATGTAGACCACTATTATGCGATTACGATAAATTGGGTTGATACAGATGTAAGCATCTATGGCCCGATATCCACCAACAGCTATGACTACTATGAGAATGGCTTTGCATTTACAGCACCTGATGAAGCGACAGCCATAACACTATTAGGCGCAAACCATGATTTGATGTTTGCAGTATATTCTACCCAAGATGTCTATGTTATAAATATGCGACACTCTGCAGATGCAGCTCCTGGGTTCGGTTCTACATTTAACGTCTATATTGAGGACTCAAACATGACAAGGACTTGCTCAATCAACACTATCTCTAAAGGACAGCAAACAGTTAAATTTGACAACCTAAGTTCTAACCCTTGCTTTATGGAGAAGGGTTCCAAGATAGAAGAAGAATATGATGATGACTTTACAGATAGCGTATCAATAATTGATATGGGATTTAGATTTTTATATATACCGCCCACACCACATGGATAGATAAAAATAAGAAAGGGGATGAATAAATGAGTAAACTATTAAACTTAATAAAAAAAGATAAATTAACTAAAGCTGATATAGCAGCTATAGAGTCCTATGAAGAAAAAAGATGGACATATGAAGAAGCTATTCAATGGCTTACTGAATATAATTTAATAGCTGATTTTTTTGAAGATAGAAGTTGGCAATTTGTATTTAAACAAATGTCTGAAGATCAATACGACAAATTGGAACATATATTATTAGATTATTCTGGAAATGGCATATCAATAGAATATATTATAGAAAACGAGGCTATTACAGTAGTATGCGTACGTTTTGATGCAGAGTCTATAAAATTACTTGGTAAAGAAGCCAAATCTATGGTTAAAATGCAGGAAGTGTTGATTAAGTCAGATGAAAATAACTGTATTTTTGGTTGGGCTTATTCCAGAGAAAGAATTGATGGTACTCAGGTTATTGATCATTCTGGTGAATTTGTAAAAGCCGAGAATTTTGAAGATTTAGAAATTGCTACTTATGCTTATAATTTAGCATATAGGCAGGCTGATAATCAACATGATTTGTTAGCCAAAGGATATTTAGTAGAAAGTATGGTATTTAGCAAGGAAAAAATGGCTAAAATGAAAATACCAGAAGGTATAGTACCTGAAGCTATTTGGATGGGATTTTATTTTCCTGATGATAATGATTATGAGGAGATAAAGAAAATGAATCATCCGATGTTTAGTTTTTATGGTACAGTAACTAAAGAATTAGTAGAGGAGGTGGAATAGATGGCTAAGAAGACATTAAAAAGTTTAAAAGATTTTTTTATAAAATTCGTTTCGGTGGTTGATTCAGGGGATAACCCCGAAGCCGAAGTGATAATGTTTAAGAAAAAAGGAGGTGTTAATATGAAAAATTTAAAGGAGATAATGGCGGAACTTTCTAAGGAAGATAAGGGAGTAATTCAAACAGAGTTAGATAAGTTACCAGATATAGAGGTAGCTAACAAGGAGCTAATAAAAACTAATGGTGAATTAACAGCTAAGGTTGACGAGCTTGAAAAAGCAGAGCCTATTGTAGAAAAAGTTGTTGAGGAAACTGATGAAGAGCTTATTAAATCTGCGGATCCTAAGATTCAGGAGATGTTGAAAAAGGCTAAAGAGGATGCTAAGGAAGTTATAAAGCTTAAGAAAGAAAAAGATGAAGAGATGAAAAAGGCAAGACAGGTAGAGCTTAAGAAAGAAGCAGAAGCTTATCCTAATATGGGTTCACCTGTGGAGGATATAGTCGAAATATTTTCCAAAATAGATGGTGATGAAAAAGTTACAGGTCTAGTAAAGGGTATATTTGAAGCAGTAAATACTGCTTTAGAAGGCTCTGAGCTTATAAAGGCTATTGGGACTAGTAAAGATCCTGTTGAAAAGTCTGTTGAAGATCAGGTAGATGCAAAAGCGGAAGAGTTTATGAAATCTGATTCAAAACTTACAAAAGAACAGGCAAAGACAAAGGTTTACGAAAGTGATCCTAATAAGTATATGAAAGAATAAAGGAGGTGATGAAGTATGAGTATGGCATATGAAGCTAATTTAGTAAATCAGGCGTTTGTAGCCGGTCAGGATTTAGAAGATTATCAGTATTATCCTGTATATATGAATTCAAGTGAGGAGATATTACTTGCATCCGATGCAGGAGCTACAATATTGGGAGTATTACAAAATGATCCTGATGATGAGGAAGCCGCTACTGTTTGCTTTGCAGGAATAACTAAAGCAATTGGTGGAGCTGTTATAAATGCAGGTGCTATGGTTTCTACAGAATCTGGTGGTAAGTTTATTACACAAACTACTGGTACAGCTGCGGGAATGGCACTTACTGGATGTGGTGCAGATGGTGAAACATTTAGTTTACTGATAATAAGACAAGAATACGAAAGTTAATTAATTAAAGAAAGGAGAGTGAATTAATAATGGGAAATCCCAAATATGGAGATATACATGTAAATACACCATTGACAAATATGAGTGTAGCTTACATGCAAGGTGAAGATGTAATGGTAGCTAATAAAGTCTTTCCGATTGTTCCTGTAAAGAAACAAGGAGATTTATACTTTACTTATTCCAGAGCAGATATGTTAAGGAATGAAGCTGCTATAAGACAATATGGAGCAGAATCTAAGGGTGGTGGATACAATGTATCTAGCGATCCTTATTACTGTAATATATATGCGTTCCACAAGGACGTATATCCTACAGAAAGAGAGAATTCTGATAGCCCGCTTCAGCCAGATATAGATGCTGCTGAGTATGTATCACAGAAATTGATACTTAAGAGGGAGATTGATTTCCAGGCAAGGTTCTTCGCAACCGGAATCTGGGGAACTGAATATGATGGAGCAGCCGCTGCTGCTGGAACAGATTTAATATATTGGAGTTCAGCGAGTTCAACACCGATAGAGGATATAGCTACAGCACAGCTAAATGTGTTAGGTGCTACAGGTAAGAGACCTAATACTTTGCTACTTGGTCCACATACTTTTGTGGCACTAAGAGATAATGCTGAAGTAAGAGATCTACTTAGATATACAGCAGGACCAGCTGTACCTACACCACAGCTGTTAGCTCAGATGTTTGATGTAGATAGAGTTCTTGTAGGATCAGCTGTCTTTAATGCAGCCGCTACTGGTGCAACTGAAGATACTGATTTTATCATGGGTAAGCATGCGTTACTATGTTATACAGAACCGTCACCTGGAATTAGAAAAGCATCCGCTGGATACATTTTCTCTTGGACAGGTCTTGAAGGTGCTGGAGCATTTGGTAATAGAATGTACAAACTACCTATGGATCTATTAGGTATAGGAACTATTAGGATAGAAGGAGAAATGGCCTATGATATAGAGCTTATAGCTTCTGATCTTGGTGTGTTCTTTAACGATATTGTGGAATAATAAAAAAGAAAGGGTTGATTTAAATGGCTTTTACTTGGACAGGTGATCCAGGAGCAAGTGAAATTGAAGCTGTTCGATGGGAAATAAATGATATAGATAGCACAAAACCTAAATTTCAGGATGCTGAAATTCAGTATGCTCTCGATCAGGAATATTCCACATTTAGTGCTTCGGCCAGATGTTGTGAACAATTACAGGCCAAGTATTCTGATACTGCTACTAGGACTATGGGTCCTCTTAAAGTAGAGATGAATAAGTTAGCTAGTGATTATGCAACAAAGGCTAGAAACTTAAGAAGAAGAGCTGTTGCATTTGCTACACCATATGTAGGTGGTATCTCTAAAGCTAGAGAAACTATATATGAGAATGATTCCGATTTAATACAACCCGTCTTTGAAGAAGGCATGATGGATAATAAAAGGTGATTTAAATGGGTAAAACAATTGATTATTTTATTGATTGGTTGACTCAAACAGTCAACTATAAGAAACAACTGTCTATGGATGGATTTGGGCAAGATACTTTTGATGATGCAGAAGAACTTGCTTGCTACATCCATGGTACAGTTGTAGAAGTTGTAAACGATAAAAATGAGAATGTATTATCTAATCAACAGATATATCTTGATGGTGAAAATGCAACTGAAGCAGCAATTGATTTTGGAGATGTTTTTGAAGTTGACAGTCGTTATAGACCGATTCAAAGTATTAATAAATTCTATGATGAGGATGGGGATTTAGATTTGGTGGTGGTTTATTTATGATAAAGTTTTATTGGAATCCTAATGCTTTAGAACATATAATGAAAAACTTAGTTAAGGTAGATATAAATGTTAAAGCAGGAGCAAAAAAGGCTTTAATAGAATCTGCTAAAGGTGTTATGTCACAAAGCGTTTTAGAGGTTCCTTTAGATACTGGTGCATTATCTACGTCTGGTTATATTGAAGATCCTAAGGAGATAGGTAATCGTATTAGTATAACAGTAGGTTATGGCGGAGCTAATGATAAGAGAAATCCAGAGTCAGGTAAAATGGCTAGTGAATATGCGATGGTAGTTCATGAAACTCCTGAATATCATCATTCTGAAGGAAAGTGGAAATACTTAGAAGATCCTATTAGAGCATATCAGGGAGCATTTTTAAATACTTTTGCTAAAGAAATGAAAGTAGTATTTTCTAAAGGGGTGACTCCAAGATAATGTCTGATTTAATTACAGATATTGCAACTTACTGGAAAACTAAAGGATTAGTAACTGTTTTTGGTACTGATGTATTCGGTGATTTAAGCCCAGATACACCTGCTAATTGTGTTGCTATAAAAGAATATGCCGGAGAGGCAAGTTTCATAAATAATACCAATAATAGATCAATACAGGTAAGGGTAAGAAATACAGTACGTGCTACAGCTAAAAGTAAAATTATAGCTTTGTATGATAGTGTGTATGACCCAGAGGCTGAAATAGGAATAATAGATTTTACGGCAACCAGATGGGGTATTGTATCAACAAGAAATTATCCATTTCAATTGGATAAAGATGCAGATAATAGATATATATTTGTATTTAATATGGGAATAGTCACAGTCGGTGACTAAAATTAAAAATAGAAAGGAGGAATGAACATGGCATACGATGGAACGAAAGTAGGATTAAAAGATTTATATTATGCTTTACTTACTACAGACGCTTCTGATGGTGCTGTTTATGCAACACCTGTGAGAATAACAGGGGCAATAGTAGCTAACATTAATCCTAATGCAACTAGTGGATCACTATTTGCTGATGATGGACCGTTAGATTCTACAAGTCAGCTTGGACAGATTGAGATTCAATTAGATGTAGCTGATATACCATTAGCGTTACAGGGTATTTTGCTTGGTAGTGATGCAGTAGCAAGTGGTATTTTATTCAATAAGGCTACAGATGTACCACCATGGCTTGCTATTGGCTTTAGATCAATAAAGTCTAATGGTAGCTATAGATATTACTGGATGGTTAAGGGTAAATTTAGAGTAATGGAGGATAATAGTGAAACAAAGGATGATTCTATAAATTGGCAAACTGCTTCTATAATGGGTCAGTTTGTAAAGAGGGATTATGATGAGGTATGGAGAAAAATGGCAGATGAAGATGAAGCAACTTATGTAGATGTAGGTGACACATGGTTCACTGATGGACCTGATGCACCGTAAAATAATTAAATAAAAAGGAGGTCAATAATATGAGTAATGTAAAAAATGTCAGGGTAAAACCTGTAGATTGTGTGATTGATGATAAAACGTACAAAATAAAATATGATTTTAATGCTTTCATTGAACTTGAAGAAATGTATGGTTCTATAGAGGAGGCCATGGAAATCGTTCAGGGCGAATTAATTAAAGATAGTAATGGTAAACCTGTAATGGTTGATAACGATGAAGGTGAAAAGGTAGAAAAACGAAAGTTCAGTCTAAAAGCTATAAGAAATTTCTTATGGGCAGGACTTCTTTATGGTGATGAAAAAATAACCAAAAAGACAGTAGCTCATCTTTTAGAATTTGGGAATTTTCAATTTGTTGTAGAAAAGATGATGGAAGCAATACAAGGATCAATGCCTGAAAAGGTAGATGATGAAAAAAACTAACTCAAGTCTCAGCATCAGAGTTTAGTAACAAATATGATAACTCTGATGGCTGGGACTGGGAATGGTTTAGATATGGGAGCATTGTGATACTTAAAAGAACAGATGAAAATTGGGTCAGATTAACTCCACGTGAGTTTAATGCACTTATGAAAGTGCATGTTTATATAAACGATCCAAAAAGTAAAGATAATGATAAATTAACACCAATAGATAAGGTGTTGTGAGGTGATTAAATGACTGATGTTGGTACATTAAGCGGTAGATTAGAAATAGAAGCCCAGAGTGCTATAGTAAAAGTACTAAGTCAAATACAGACTTTGCAAAAAGGTATTGTTAGCACTTTGTCTGGAGTAGGTACTAAAGTTGATAAAAGTCTTACTAAACCTTTAAAGCAATCAGCCATAGCAGGTTCTAAGACTTATGGATGGTTAAAAGATATAGGTCGTATAGTCCAAGGTATATTTATCTCCCAGGTATTATATCGTGGAATACTTCAACCTATACAGCAAGCTGTTAAAGAGCTTTGGAATTTTAATATAGCATTGGAACGTACTGAATTAGCTTTTAAATTTTTATTAATAGATGTAAATAATTTAATGCAAAATACAGTTAAATTAGCCGAAGAATTAATTAAAGATTTAAAAATAATAGCTGCCCAAACACCTTTTACTATGAAAACAGTAACAGATGCTGCAACTACATTATTATCTCTTGGATTTGAGCAAATTCAATTAAGACCTATGCTTGTATTAATGGCTGATTTATCGGCTGCTACCGGAGGAGAAGCTGATCAGATGGAAAAACTTGCATGGGCTTTAGGTAGAGTACAACAGCAAGGAAGAATGACTAGGAGAGAATTACGTTTATTTGTTTCTGCTAGAGTTCCTATTATGAAAATATTGGAAGAACAATTAGGAATTACAAAATTTCCAAATGCTTTTAGTTTACCAGCAGACGTAGCTATTCCTGCAATACTTAAAGGAGTAATGAAATTTAAAGGGGCTGCTGCTGAAATGGAACTTACAATGGGAGGATTACTTTCATCTATACATGATTATTTCTTATTTATATCAAGAGATATTTTTTCGGGTTTCTTTGATACCATAAAACAACGACTGGGTAATTTAAGAAAAATGCTTGCAAAAATGTGGGATATATTTGAAAGTAGGGGATTATCTGGATTAATTTCAAGGTTGTTTCCACCTGATATAGCATTAAATGTTTGGCAATTATTACATTTATTTATGGAACTTGGTAAAGTAATAGGTGAAGCCTGGAGAGCTCTTGAACCACTTAGAAAAGAATTTCTTACTATAGGATTTATTCTTATGAACTGGGTAGTTAAAGGTTTTATAATATTTAGTAAGATTTTACAAGCAATAACAGGTACTGCATTTAAGTCTAGTAAAATGATGAGGATATTAGCAGCAACTTTAGTAGGTTTATTTGTAGCTATGCAAGTAGCTACAGCTATAGCAACATTGGTTAAAATTATGCAAAAATTAATATTATTTTCAAGTAAGGCAGCCAAGGTCATTGGTTTATTGGTAGGATTATTAGTAACATTGGCTTTAACTATACCTAGAGTGCAACAATGGTTTTCAAGTCTTGGTAATACTATACTAAAATTATTTGGTATAGATATACCTAATAGTATAGCTGTAGCAAGAATGTCTTTAAGTGGTATGGGTTCTGATCTAGGTAATATAGATTGGCAACAATTAATTGATGGATTTAGTGATGCTGGCGATGAAGCTGAAGCAGCTGGAAAGAAAGTTAAGGATACATTTTTAGCATCTTTTGATGAAGTTTATAATATTCCAGAAAAGGCTAAGGCAGCAGGGTTAGGTTCTATGCTTGGAGAGTTTGGAGAATTGGGTGATTTTGGTATGCCTGATATGGATATAGGTATTCCTGATTTAGGCGGAACTATAGAAGAAGAAACTAAAAATATACTAGAAAAAATATGGGATTTATGGAAACAATATGTAGTATGGTGGCGGAATACATTTTTAGATGGCTGGGGTGTTGCTATAGATATAGCCAAAAAAAGCGGTAAATTATTATGGGAAACTATAACAGGTTTCTTTATAGCTATTTATAATACAATAACAAAAACTATAGATTTATATTATCAAGTTACTTATGATTTAGGTATAGCTATTGGAAAAACAATTAGGATTGTATTAGATACTATAGGGCGATTGATACTATTATTTACTACTGCTTTAGGAGATTCTATCATTAAAATAATTGAGTTACTTGATATTATTGGTAGAATAATAGTAGATTTTTTCGCCATCCTTGGTAAGAGTTTTGCTACTGGGATTGCTACAATAGTAGGAATTATCTTTGGTGGGTTAGGACTAATTTTGGGTACGTTTCAAAGTAGCTTAGCTCTTATAATAGATATAGTAAGTAGTGGAGTAGGTGTAATAGGTGAGATTTTTGTAGCACTTATAACTTATATAAAGAAGCCTACAATTGAAGGCTTTAGAGAAATGAAAACTAATATAACAAGTATTATAGGCGGTTGGGTTAATGATACTGCTGGTAAAATAACAGGTTGGGCTTCTGATACAGGAAAAAGTTTTTCAGATTTTAAAACTAATAGTACTGGTACAATAAAAAACTGGAAAACAGAGACAGCAGGCTTATGGAATACATTTAGTACAGATACTAATAAAAAGTTAGAAATTTGGAGTGGTGAATTTGGTGAAATTTGGACATCTTGGAAAACTGAATCTGTTGATGTAGTAGATGAGGCAACTATTGAGATAACTAAGGTTTGGGATACATTTAAAGAAGATACCAAAGAAAACTTTGAAATTTGGACAAAAGAAGTAGGTCAAATATGGACTGATTATTTTGCAGAAGTAAATGAGGGCTGGTTAGATTTTATTGCTGATGCAGAAGCTCAAGTGCTTGCTTATAATATTACAGTTCTTAATGGAGTAGAAAGCTTACTTGGTAATATAGCTAAAACTTTTACTAGTAACAAAGAGGATTTAAAAAATTCTGTTTGGACTTATTGGCAAGGAGCAATAGAGTCACAAAGAAAAGCATTTAAAGCATTGGCAGATATGCCAAGACCTTCAGGAGCAAGTGTACCAGGTTTTGCATCAGGTGGTGTTATTGGTAGACTACCTCATCTTGCAACTGGTGGTGTAGTATCAAGAGATCAGATAATACGTGTTGGTGAAGGAAATTCACCAGAAATGGTGCAACCATTAAATAAAACATCAATGAAACCATTTGCAGATATGATAGGTGGCTTAATTAATAATAACAATCAAGGTACTGCTGATTCAGATTATGTAATGGTACCAATAAATAAAAGAGATTTAGAAAGAGAATTATATACTATACGTTTAGCTGAAGCAAGGAGGTCAGGATAAATGCAAGTTTTGACGTTAGCAGGGCAAAGCATAAAACAACCTAAAGATTTTAAAATAGATTCATTTAATTTAACAAAAGCAGGGCGTGTTGCTACAGGTGATATGACCCTTGAATATATAGCAACTAAAAGAAAATTTTATTTTGAATATGAAGTTCTTAGAGGCGATGATTTAGATACTATAAAAGATATAATAACTGGTTCAACTATGTTCTTTACTTTAACGTATAAAGATAATGATGTTGAAGAATCGGCTACAGTTTATGCAGGAGCTTTAACAAAAACTCAATTTAGGACGGATGGTAAATGGGTCTGGAAAAGCCCAGCATTCGATCTAATAGAACAATAAGAAAGGATAATTAAATGGCTAATGAAATAGAATTAGTAGGCGATAAAATAAAAATAACAGATGTAGACTTAGGTGCATCACGATCTACAAAAGAGCTATCCCAAGGGGATTATTCAGCCCATAAAGCTAGACATACAGATGGTAATGATGATATTCAATCTGCAACAGCTGCTCAAAAAGGAGTAGCTACAGCTACGCAGATAACTAAATTAGATGGTATTACTGCATTAGCAGATGTAACTGCTGATAATGCGCCAAAGGCTCATGCAACTTCTCATACGGATGCAAGTGATGATATACAAAGTGCTACAGCAGGACAAAAAGGTTTAGCTACAGCAGTTCAAATTACAAAGTTAGATGGCATAACTGCCCTAGCTGATGTTACATCTGCAACCGCTGTTATAATTACAGGCGCTCAAACTAAAGCTGGTAAACTAACAATGGATGAGGGGGCTATAGTCCATGCCCCTAAAACTTATACCCCTGATGCAGCAGCCACAGCAACATTAAATTTAGCTTTAGGTAACTATCATTTAATTACCATGCCAGCAGGAAATATAACAATAGCAATATCTAATGGAACAGTGGGGCAATTCTTTGCTATAGGTATAACACAAGATGGTACAGGTTCAAGAACAGCAACAATGTTTACAACTATAAAATATGTCGGAGGAGTAGCGCCAACTTTGACTACCACAGCAGATAAACGAGATATGTTAGGATATGTAGTAACTGGGGTCGATACTTATGACGGCTTTGTAATTGGGCAGAATATTTAGGAGGATATATGGCAACAAAATATTATTATACAGCAGGAACTGAAAATGTAGATTGGGCTGTTGGCCATAGTGAAGGGGTAGGAACTCAAAGCAAAGAGTCAGACCATCTATATTTATATGCAGGCCCCTATGCTTCTGGGCATCCTAATTATCGAACTTATGTAACTGATTCAGCTATAGATTTTACAACAATAGATACCTTATATTTTGATTATGAAAGTGATGGTATAGTTCACAGGATTTGGCTAGGAATAGGTACAGTAAAAGCAGATAGTACACTTACTGATAAATATGAAGTTAGAGAAATCTCTAAGGCAAGAGGGGTTAACAGTTTAGATGTGTCAGGATATACAGGAAATTATTTTATAAAATTAATGGTCTACGAAGCAAGTTCTAGTTATGCAAATTCCAAAGCAAATATATATAATGTCTATGCAGATGGTACTTTTGGTAATGATGCGTCTTTTTTATTAAACATGATGAGGTAATATGAGAACATGTGAAAAAATTGAATTTGATACAACAGCAGATATATTATATGTAGGTAATGGATTACTTTTCCGTTCAGGAATGGGTACATTAATTACTAGTAAAATATCTTTTGCTTCATCTCCTTCATATGAAGCAGACGTTAAAAAAAGTCAACGTACATTTAAAGGTTTAGTGGAAATATACTTTGATGGCGATGATGATACACCTACAATTTTTGAATATGATGATATATCTAGGATTAGTTTCTTAGATGAATTATATACACAAGGAGAAACACCCTTAGGAAAAGTATCATCTAATGAATTGGTAGTGGGGTTAAAAAATTTATTAGGTGTTTTTCGCCCAGAAAATACAGCAAGTCCTTACTATGGCAAACTTTTACCTAATCTATTAATCGTTGCTTACTTTGGTCTTGAACTTACTTCAGGAGTTTTTGATTGGATACGACTAGGTAAATTTAGAACTGGTGATTGGGTAGCTCCTGCAAGTTCACTTGAATGTGAATTGGTATGTTATGATTTTTTATATAATATTATAAATGATCCAATGCCTCAAATACCATGCCAGGAGAAAAAAACAAAAAAAGAAATGATTGAAATTTTACTTAAAGCAGCAGGTAAAACTAGTAATGAAATAGATATTAGTGACGCTCTTGATTATGCAGTACCTTTAGGATGGTTCGTTTCAGGTGAAATTAGAGACGGGCTTCAACCTTTAGCTGAGGGTAGTTCTGCTAACATTTTTGGTGATAGGGAGGGAATCATTAAAGCAGTAAGTAATTATACTACTAAAGATGCTTCTATTATTTGGAGGGATTCAGATATGATATATAATGCAGAGATGCCTCAGAAATACAATAATGCGTATTCACAGGTGGAAGTTAAATATTATATCCCTAAAATTGCTAATGTTTCTTCACTATTAAAATTAGAAAATGTTACTGTACCATCAGCTGGATTAACTTTAACAGATTTAACTTTTGGTAGTCCTGTAGCATTTATTGATGAAGTAAGATTGACAAATGCTACTAATGTTACTATTACTTCAATAGCAACTGGTTCATGGGGTATTACCATAGTGCTTGCTAATGCAGGTGTTGAAAAAGAAGTTACATTGGAGATATTTGGGCATATTATAGAAACTACTGAAGCTTATTATACTGCTACTGATACAACTATGCAGGGTAAAATAGGTAATGTAGTATTGAAAATAGATAATTATTTAATTCAAACTGAAGAAGATGCTATAGAATATGCTGAAGATCTATTACCTATAGTGGCTGATCCATCAGCGTATGTTACTATTGATGGTAGAGGAGATCCTTCTGTATTACTTACTGATACTATTAATATAATAAATACTACAGAAGATATAGATGATTTAGATGTAGTACCAATAAGGCAAGAATATATTTATGATGGTGCATTAACATGTAAATCAGTAGCTATAAAAAGAAGTGCAAAGGCAGGTGCATAATGGGGTATGGAGCAAATATACTTTTAAATAGTTCAGCAGAAGCGGGTAATTTAAATGATTGGACTACAAGTGGTGTTACTATAGTAGCAAATACAGCACCTGACTATATACTGCGCCCTATAGTAGATGATAGAGATCAGGCATTTGATAGAGGAGAACCATCTGGTTCAGGAGCAACTGGTACACATCATTTTTTACTTGCTGCTACTGCATCAATGTATCAAGATGTGGCTGCTTCTGGAGTGCTCAATTATCAGTTAGAAGCAGTATTTCAGATACCTACATCACAAGATGCATGGGATTCTGATATATTGGGTTGGGTACTTATGAGCTTTACCTATAGTGATGGTTCAACAGATAGATTTATGATACCTTGTGTTTTGGGAGTTACCTATTCGGGGAGAACTATAGCTAATTTTTGGCTGTATGCTGTTAGGGAATGTCCTGTAGATACAGATAAGACATTAACTAATATAAGAGTTCACATAGAAACCACAACTCTTATTGGTGGTTTGATGATAGATTATTTAACATTAAAAGAAGAGACTTAATAAAGGAGTGATATTATGGCAATGGTAATAACAGACAATTCACCAGGAGCAGGAGAGGTAGCTTGGACAGGAATGGTAATAAACTATAAAGGTTCAGATTATACTATAACTGATGATAATAGTGATAAAAAGTATTTATGGTGGGATTTAACTTCACCTACAGTATTACAAAAAACAGATACTTTACCTGTAATGACAGATGACGATCAAATAGTTTTACTCAATGTATCGGGTATTCATTATTTAATACCAACAGCTACAATATATAATGGGGCATTAATAAGAGATGCTACTATTACAGCAGCTAAACTTGCTACTGGGGCAGGTTCTATAACTGGAGAAATAAGAATGTGGTCTACAGCAGTAGCGCCATCTACATGGGTATTATGTGATGGTTCAGCCATTAGTAGAACAACTTATGCTACTCTTTTTGGAGTAATAGGAGTAACTTTTGGTGTTGGAGATAATAGTACTACATTTAATGTTCCTAATTTTAAAGACAATTTTCCAGTTGGTGCTGGAACTACTTATGCTATAGCAGATACAGGTGGAGAAGCAACACATGTATTAACTGAATCTGAAATGCCAGCACATGTGCATACAGTGGAAGAACCTAATGGGACGCAAAATGTAGATGGTTCTGGAAATACTGCGGCTGAAGTAAGTCATACAGTTAATTCAGGGTCTGTAGGTGGAGATGTGGCGCATGAAAATAGACCACCATATTTAGCAATACAATTTATAATTAAGACATAGGGGATGTAAATGTATAGATTATACTTTAATAAATACAATAAAATAGTGCCAGTTGAGATAATAGATTATGATGAGTCTGCATATAACAAAAGATTTTTTGTAACTAAAAAAACCTTTAAAAGTGAGGAATCTGCTATAGAATGGTGTAATAAGAGCAGTGAAGAAAGAAAATATGATAGTACTGTTGAAGATAAAGAAGATAAAAAACTAGGAAATAAAATTGAAGATACTATCATTACAGTAGGACTTACTGATGAACAGATTGATATTTTAAAAAATAAATTCAATCAAATAGATGAGGAATTTGATTTAGTTAAAGTTTGGAAAGATATTGCAGTTATAAAGTTTGGAGAAATAGAAACTAAATTAGATCAAGCTCAAACAGCTTTTATAAAATTGAAAAATAGGATTGAAGCATTGGAAGATGCTTAAAGAAAGGAGAAAAATGTATATAGGATACGATCACTGCCCAAAGGAGTTAGCGCCTGAAGCAGATATAGTACAACATAGACTCGATTTCCCTTTGGATTTCAGAGTACCAGATGCTACGCTAAGACATTTATTAATGTATACAAAGCATAGGGATAGTTATGTCTATACAAATTCTATAGACTTAGCTACTGTTTTGGCACAATGCAAAACAAATAATACTATACCAATAATAGCACTTAATTTCTTTTGGGCTTTAAGGCACGATGATGCTACCAAGCATTTATGGCCTTCTAAAATAACACCTACAGATATGGCAAGGTGTGCGAGGCTTATAAAAGACATACTTATTGAAAAAGGATTTACTGAGGCTTATGTATCAGTATTAAATGAGCCTACTAAATGGCTTAAGAATGAACAAATATACCAATATAGTAAAGCAGTAGTAGATATCTTAGATGAAACCATGGTTAAGATACTAGTTGGCAATGATGAGTTCTTTCCTGATATGTTTGATTATTTAGCAAGTAGATTTGCAGGAAATTCAAATGTATTAATAGGTTTTCATGCTCTTTCTGGCATGGGTAAGTGGAGCAATCCTACAGCTTATATGGGTAGAATTGGCATGATGAAAGAGTTGGCTGCTAATTACAAACTTAAAATAATTGGCAATGAATGTGGTTCATGGTTTGTAAGTTATCGTACTGAGACTGGGCATAATATAAATAAGCAAATAATTATGGAGTGCAAAACTAATGACTATATAGCTTGTTTAATAGTACTGCCTGATCTAAATGTAAATTGTATTACTCGTTACAAGTTAGGATATATAATTTGGGATAATGACTACAGAGTAATTAAAGTGTATAGCAAATATTATAATGATTTTATTAATTTTATAAAACAAGAAGGAGGAAAGAAGATGGTTAATTACAAAGTACCAAGCGAACTTAAAACTATTGCTATTGAACTTGGAAATGTAATAGGTAATTATGAGGCGGAACTTCCAGTACTTACAGGTACAGGAATATGGCAAAATTCAATTGGTCATAAACGTGGGGATTATTTGACTAAAGCAGATTTCGATTCAGCAATGGAAAAAATACTTAAAATGATAGGCATTGATATAAGTGTTTACTACAATGCTGATGGTAGTTGGAATTCTGACTGGCAAACAATAGCAAAAAGCGGAGGCGTTGATGAATAAAGTGACAGGTAAGACAAACATTATTGGTGTATGGAATGGTACCATTGAAGATCTAGTACGTCCATTTTTAACAGGAGGAGATATAATTAGAGCTAGAAAAATAGCACCTATGTATATCAAGTATTGTCGTATTTTCAAAATCAGAGCTGACATAGCATTTGCTCAGGGACCCTGTCATGAATGTGGTAAACTTACTTTTAAAGGCATAGCTAAACCTGAATGGAATAACTTTGCAGGTCTTGGTATTACTGGTGCAGGAGCTAAACAGACATTTGCAAGTGAAGATTTAGGCGTACTTGCGCATATTGCACATCTTGCTTGGTATGTATATCCAGATCATGTGCATAGTTTATGCAGTAAAAAGTTTGATCCACGACATTTTGGTTCTACTCATTATAGATATAATGGTGATACTACATTGGGTAATCTCAGTGGACAATGGGCAGTTCCAGGGAAATATAAACAACCTGATGGTTCATGGATAACTTATGATATGAAGATAGCAAAGTACGCTAATATTATAAACAACACTTCTATTGAACCTATTGAGCTACCTATTGAGCCACTACTACAAAGAGGTGATAAAGGAGAAGAGGTAAAGAAGTTGCAGAAGTACTTAAACAGTGTGGGTTCTTCTTTAGTAGTAGATGGAGATTTCGGACCTAAAACGGAAAAAGCGGTTAAGGCGTATCAAAAGCGTGAAAAACTAGAAGTTACAGGTTATATTAACGTTATTACTAAGAAAAAGATGAATGATTTTGTAGTAGTCGAGCCTGAACTACCAATAGATAATGGTGAAATTTATGACTTAATTTTTCAAATGGGCCATGTAGGAATTTATAAAGGAATGACAGGAACATCAGGAGAGCGTGAATGGAATAAGAAACTTGGGGATGCTATGAAACCATTGTTAGAAAAAACAGGATTAAAGTTTAGGATTATGGGCGGACTTGATTGGCTACCTGATGTACCAAATAAATGTAAAATATTTATGTCCTCACATTGTGATGGCTCTAATAGTTCAAAATCTCATGGATACACTTTAGGATTTAAACCAGGTACCAATGAAGAGTTCAAAGACGTTATGTCTAAAAGCTACGGTAAGCTATGTGGGTTTACCAAGAGAAAAGAAAATTCAACAGGGGGTCTCAGATTATATTATATGTATACCGATAAGTCAGAGTATGCAGGTAGTAAATATAATGTACCAAGGATAAAAGCGAATTATTATTGTTTATTAGAGCATGGATTTTTCACGAATCCGAAGGAACGTAAATGGCTTGAGGATAATATTAATAAAATTGCAAAACATCATGTAGAGGTGATAAAGAGGTTCTTAGGTGGGAAATAAACACAATAAAAGAAATAAGCATGAGTATAACTTAGATCGCTTGGACAGTATGATAACAGTAGCATTGATAGCTAACCAGCGTTATATCTATGTACCAAAAAGATTGTATAAAGTAGCAAAACAGATGCTTGCCGTTCAAAATATTAAAGATTTGACTATTAAAACATATTAGTTGACAAAATAGTTAAAGTATGTAATAATGGTTAACTAAGAAAGGTATATTATGGAAGTAATGATAAGTGCGGAAGTTCTGGGTAACTTTGGACTTATGTCCGCCACAGTTATAGCAACAGTAGAGGCATTAAAAAGGGTTATTTACTTAGTAAGACCTAAACAAATACCAGATAGAGTTTCAATAATTCTTGCTTTAGTAGTATCTTTTGGTACTTCTTTTGCTTATACAGCATATGTAGGAGATTGGGCAGTTATGGCTATATTCTTAGCTATAGCAAATTCCTTTGCTATATTTGGAGCATCTACAGCAGGATATAAAGGCATAAAACCTAAGTTAAAAAAACTTAAAGAGGTGATTTGATGAGTGAAGTAGTAAAATGTCCAGTATGTAATGGTAGAGGTATAGTGCCTCAAGGATTTTATATGGTACCAGAAGGACAGAATTTTTCTTCATCAAGTACAGCACCTGAAACTTGTAAAACTTGTGGTGGTAAGGGTTATTTCACTTTTAATAACGCCGCTATTAGTAATTATAAGGAGGTGATTTGATGGAAATAATTTTACAGGGAACAATAATAAGTGCGATAGTTGTTGTTATTTTAATAATAATTGATGCTATTGTAGGATCGGCAGTTTCTTTATATACAAAAGATTTTGATTGGAATAAATTTCTTAATTTTCTTAAACATACCATAGCACCATATGTTATAGTATGGGGAGGATTATCAGGTGTATTCATTGGTACTACATTCCTAACGCAATGGTTAGGGTATGGTATAGGGCTAAGTGCAATAATACCTATAACTGGTATAATATCTATAGTAGCTGCGGCTATATCTGCTAAAATGATAGCTGAGATATACGCTAAATTTAAAAAATTAGGTATAGATATTAGCGATGCAAGAGCTAAAGAAAATGATTAAATAACAAATATGTAGCAATGTAATAAGGAGGACATATTTTAAATCCACCTGATTTACCAGAGATTCATGGTAAACGAAAAACGATTAAATATTTAGAATTAAATTTTCCATCTAGTTGGGAAAAGCTTGACATTATACCTTTATCATGTTTTCATATAGGATCTACTTATTTCAATGAAAAGAAACTTAGAGGATGGGTTAAATGGATTGCGGAGAAACCTACAAGAAGGGCTTGGCTATTAGGAGATATTTTTGATGCTATTTTAGCAGGTAGTCCAGGAAATATGCATGAACAAACTATGACTTTAAAAGATGCTAAGTTATTGGCTGAAGATATATTAAAGCCTATAGTTGAACAAATAGATCTAGTAATAACAGGAAATCACGATGATCGTGTGTTTAATTTAACCTCTGATGAGATTATTTTTGACTTATGTAAGTGGTTAGGAATTGAAGATAAATATCACTTTGGTGATTATACCGGTGTTATAAGATTTGGTAAAAATCGAGGAAAGAAGAATAAACCATTAGTATATACATTTTATTGCTCACATGGAACTGGTGGTGCAGCAACTCCTGGTGGTAAAATGAATAAATTATTGAAATTGGGGGAAGTTGTGGAAGATTGCGATCTTTACGTGATGGCGCACGTTCACGATATTTTGGTAGCTAAGTTAGAACCGTTTCGTGTTGATAGTCGTAATGGGCAGTTAAAAACAGTTAAGCAGACGTTTGTAACTTCATCTAGTTGGCTCGATTATGGGGGATATGCCTTAACTAAAAAGTATAGACCTGGTAAGACGGGTTCACCAAGGATAAGATTGTATGGTAATAAGAAAGATTGTCATGTTTCGATTTGATATAAGGGGGCTAAAGGTAGCGTCCGATAGTATCTTAAATTAGATGCAATGTCGGAAACACCAGTTCAATTCTGGTAGCCTCCATCAAATTTATAGCCTCGATAATGTTTGATGTGTAAAGTGTATCTTAGTAGGATATACTTGTTACATTTTATGTAACAAATTCGATGTGAGTGTAGCATAATTGGTAATGCACTTGACTGTGAATCAAGACTGATAGGGTTCGATGCCCTCACTCACCCCAACAAACTTATTATTTTCCTCTATCTTTATTATAATATTTTATCTTTTCAGTTAATTCCATTTTATTTACTTCAATCTTTTGTTCATTAATAGTGAACATTATCACTTATCAATCATCTCTCCCCACTTAAAGCCATAACTAATATCAACTTTAAACGGTATCTTTGGATGCAACCAATCTATTGGAACTTGTTCCATAGTTTCTTTAACTAATGCTCTGATTTTATTAACTTTTTCTTTATTATTTGGTGCCTCAACTAAAATAGCGTCATGTATAAGATTAACAGAAAATGCATCTAATTTCAATAGAGGGTTCTCTAATTCTATAGCTGATACTAAGTTTAAATCTGAGCCTGTACTTTGAATTTTAAAATTTCTGCTTTCATTCTTTAAGCCTTGATCATTTGCTATAACTCCATATCTTCTGTAACGACCAAAAGGAGTAACAAAAGGAGTACCAGTAAGTAACTGAGTCTCGCAATCATCTAAGTATTGTTTAGCTTTTGGTGCACGTTCAAACCATTTATCTATCATCATTTGTGCTTCTCGTAAAGATATATTTAATTGTTGCGCAATGCTAAAAGCAGTAATACCATAAATAATTCCGAAGTTTACAGGTTTAACATTAGTACGATCTTCCTTTGTAAAATTAGTACCGTAAATTTCACTGGCCATAGCACTATGAATATCCTTGCCTTGTCTAAAAGTTTCAAGTAGAAAATCGTCATCACTAAAGTGGGCAAGCAGCCTTAATTCTAACTGACTATAATCAGCTTCAATTAATAACCGTCCTTCAGGAGCACCAAATATAGATTTAACTATTGGATTTCTTGGAATAGTCTGCACATTAGGTTTGCTACTAGATAATCTACCTGTAACAGTAGTCTGCAAACTGAACGAACTCCTTAAGCGATTATCAGGATCTACTCGTTTCTCAATTCCTTTAACATACGTACTCATTAATTTAGCAAGTTCTTTATATTTAAGTAAGTAAGTAAATCCATAGTGCCTATCTTCAATATCAGCAATAATATCTTTATCTGTGCATCTCTTGTTTTTCTTGTGTATCTTTGGTATAATTTTTAGTTGATCATAAATTATAAAAGCTAACTGTTGAGAACTATTAGGATTAAGTTCAACTGGTGCTGACTTTGCATCTGTTTGTACTAAGTAACCTTCCCTATTCCAAATAGCACCAAAAGAATCAATGACTTGTCCTTTCAAAATATCAAGTTCAATCTGTAGTTTTTTATGATATTGAGCTAAGTATTCTTGCCTAACATAAAAACCTTTTTGCGACATTCTGCGTAAGAAGTTAATACCAGGTATTAACACTTTATAATACAATTTCTTAAGATTAGGGTCAGCTTCTATCTGTGGAAGAAACAAATCACTTAACTGATAAGTATGATCAGCATCCATGGCAACTAATAAATTACGCTGATCTTCAGATAGTTCAGCCATTTTTGATTTATCCACATCAAATCCATAATCTTTTGCTCCCAGAAAAAGTCTTGATAAAGAATCTAAATCATGACCACGTTCATTTTCGTTGAGGACATAGTGCTGTAATAAGGTATCATGTTGTCCTTCTATTTCTATACCATGTTCAGAAAGAACTGCGGTATCAAATTGCATCCTTTGGTAAATGGTTTTACAATTTGATAGAATTTCTTTAATGTATGGCAACATATCAGATTGGAACACTACGACTTTGTTCTTAGCATATTCTAATCCCACAACTAAAATTTGAGCTTTCTTGGGGTCTAAACTGGTAGTTTCAATATCACAGCTAATAGTACCATGAAGTAAAGGCAGTAAGGAATCAATATTTTCTTTAGTTGCAACTTGATAGGTGGTTATGCCAGGATCCTTTTTATGTGTAGGATTATCTAATAATTGTTTTGCATAGATAAAACCATTTAAAAATGTTTTGTAATTACCTATAGCATTTAATACTGCTGTCGGATGATAGATGGGAATAATGAGACTATCACCAAAAGGTATAGGAGTTGAATGGGCGGAGCCTATTTTTAATTTATAGTTATTTGTTAAAGTATGTAAAGCAATGTTACCAAATGCTAGAATGATCTTAGGTTTGACTATAGCAAGTTCAGCTAAAACTCTTGATCTGCAATGTGCAATATGTGCACGTTGGATATTTGTATCTTCAGGTATCATACATAATAATGAATTAGTTATATATGGTGTATCAGTGAAGCCCGCTTTTGCTAAAGTTTCTTTAAGTAATTGCCCTGATGGACCTACAAATGGTGTCTTAGCGACCAGCTCCTGATTATTAGTACTTCCACCTACTATAGCGAGGTTGCTACTAAAAGGTTCAGTAGGTGGTATTTGTGGGTATATGTTTAGTTCACATTTTTTGCATTGGGCTAACAAGAAACCAACCCCTCTTCTGAAACTTCATAACTTGCATCATATTTTGTATTATCCCCTTTAGGGTAATTTAATCGCTTTAATTTATAATGCTTATGCATATTTTTAACTTCTGTTTTATTCCCTAAAAAATAAAAATATCTATATGTAGGTTGTAGTAAAATTTTTTCTACTATCTTACCTTTCTTATCTATACCACGTCTTATATCAAAAGATGATCCATCTTCAAAAATATACCTATGTTTAGGAGAACTAGTACCTGAATATATCCAATTAGTTGCTTGATAAATATAACCATGATGACCCTGATTAGGATCTGCATAACTTACTATGCAACATGGCTTAGGTAATAACTTTAAAGATGATGAAACAAAATAACTTAAAGTATTTTTTGGCAATTTATCATTTACAACTAATCTATTTAATTCTAATGTAGTTACTTCGTAGTTTATAAATACACATTTACCTTTATTAAAATTATAATTAGGGGGATATCCAAAAGTACAAATACCTTCTAACCTCCTGGTATTATTACTAAAAAGACCAAAAGCATATGATATAGAAGGTCTCCTATGGGCATAATGTTTCTTAAGTATCCAAGGATATGCTCTCTTAGATGGTATTGATTTTACATGGTACTCCATAAATTCCTCTTTTCTCTTAAAAAACAATCAGGGCAGTCACCCACCCTGACTATCCTATAAAACTAAGTAGTCGATCATAGTTAATTATAATTTATATACACTACATACTATAATTACTTCTATATTTTCTGTATTTAAGAATATTTTCAGGAGGTATCCCCTTTCTTTACTACTTAGTTACATAAACTTTTCAACGCCACCTATTGGTATAATATCTTTAATATTAGTAGGTACTTTAGTCTCTCCAGCTTTATTAGTATAAGCCTTACCTAAAACACAACTAATTATAGCTTCTGCACCAATAGCTATTCCTAAGTCGCAGAAATTCTTCTCGTCAAATCCTACAGTAGTATCCACACTATCTATTAGCGGATGATATTCTCCCTTTGCATCTGCTTTTTGAGTCCTAATAAGAAATTTATGCAGAAATATAGCTCCTCCCTCACCACTTCTTGGTGATAATGTTAGCCATACAAATCTACCTACTTGAGCCGGTCCTGTAATTCTCCATGTTACATTTATTTTTGGTTTATTTTTAGCTGTAAAACCAAACTCTGCTTTGTCTATCATTGCCTGATATCTACCCATTGGTACAGGAGTATTATCATATTCTGTTTTGGTATCTTTTAAAATTATTGCATCACTTTGATCAAGCGGTGCTGCTTCTCTGCTCATCACCTGTGGTGTTGGTACTGAAGCTGGGGCAGGTGCGGTTACACCTCCACTTTTCATTTGCTCTATAACTGCATCTGGATTATATGTTTCTGTCATTTTGTTCCTTTCTTGTTATTGTTTTTGTTATTGTTATTTGCTGTTTCTAATTCATAAATATCTTGGAATATAGGATCTATCAAGTAAGAATCCTTAAAGTTGACGAACCTACTCTTAGCTTGGAATGTATTACCAGGCTGTAACATAAGATACCTATGCGTCTCTTTGGTTTCTGCGTCAGTTTCAAGTGTATAATATCCTACATGATCCATGAATCCCTGAATCTCATTACCAAGTTTGCCCTGAATATTAGGAGCATAGAATCGTCTATTAAATTCATCCTTATCCCATTGTCTTGAACATACAAATATTACATGCATGGGTAAATCCCTGAACTTTCTTACCAATAGTAACATCATTTCCTGTCTACTATTCCACTCTGCATATTCTGGACGCTGTGGTATCTCATTCAATTTAGTAGTCTCTATATTAACTCCCATAAGTTTATACATACAATATCTTGCAACTTCTGATAATGAATCGATAATAACTGTGTTATATATACGTGGTGCTTTAATATCTTTAGCATTAATATTTCTAAAATGTGCCTCTGAAAGTTTAAGATTTTCCACATCATCATTATCCCTGAACAAACAGTGCGCTCTTAAGTATTCATACACATTAGAAAATGTATCATAATCTCTTACATTTATAGATGGTATATCTCCTCTACTGGCCAGTACTTTATTACCACCTTCAGCATCTATGTTTAGGACATTTGCCATGTCTGAAACATCTTGTGCAGTACCAGCTAGAGTAGTCTTTCCAGTTCCATATTCTCCATATATCTGTAGCTTAATATAACTACGCTCTTCCCCTGGGAATGTTATAT
>Ga0208904_1000475_pt1 | contig 33986 bp, 27 predicted proteins | sample AntAceMetag02UKB_FD_184774 | JGI IMG/M metagenome (GOLD analysis project Ga0208904, IMG submission 184774) | Saline lake microbial communities from Ace Lake, Antarctica - Antarctic Ace Lake Metagenome 02UKB (SPAdes) (version 2) | ecosystem: Environmental > Aquatic > Non-marine Saline and...
AAAACGTCTTCCACTGGCATTAAAAAGTCTTTGTCGGTCGGCCGTTTAGGTTCAGGAATATACTCATCAACCGCTTTCATTAATTCAGCAACTTGTTTTTGAGCCTCTTTGTCTCCCTCGAGAGCCTTCAAAGCGGAACCACGAATAATAGGAATATCTTTACCAGGGTATTCATACTTGGTCAAAATGTCCCTTAGTTCTTCTTCAACCAAATCAAGCAAATCCGGATCGTCAACCATGTCGACTTTATTCAAGAAAACTACCAAAGCAGGGACATTGACTTGGCGAGCCAAAACAATGTGCTCTCTTGTTTGAGGCATCATGCCGTCATTGGCCGCCACCACTAAAATCGCCCCATCCATTTGAGCGGCACCGGTAATCATATTCTTGATATAGTCAGCGTGGCCGGGACAATCAATGTGAGCGTAATGCCTTTTTTCGGTTTCGTATTCAATGTGAGAAACGTTAATGGTTACTCCCCGTTCTTTTTCTTCGGGAGCACTGTCAATTTTGTCAAATTCAACCGCCTGAGTGCCAGTTCCACTAGCCGCCAAAGTTTTAGTAATCGCGGCGGTCAAAGTTGTCTTGCCGTGATCAACGTGACCAATGGTACCGATATTCAAATGTGGTTTGGTTCGTTCAAATTTATCTGCCATTTTTTATTGTTCTTTATTTTAATTGATCTTCAATCCTAATTTCAAGTGACAGTTCCGTATTTTAGTTAAAAACGAATAAATGTCAAGAGCCGTTTCGGTTAGCAACAATTTGATCGGTAATGCTACCGGGAACTTCTTCATAATGAGACGGCTCCATATAGAAGCTGGCTCGACCCTGAGTCAAGCTACGAACAGTCGTCGCGTACCCTTGAACTTCAGCCAACGGAACCAAGGCTTTAATGATTCTCAGGTTCCCTTCGATCTCGCTAGATAAAATTTGGGCTCGCCGAGAAGAAAGATCGCCAATCACTTCACCCATAAAATCATCTGGAACACTGACTTCCATTTTCATAATCGGTTCAAGTAAAATCAATTGAGCTTGCTTAACCGCCGATTGAAGAGCGATTGAGCCGGCAATTTTGAAAGCCACTTCTGAAGAATCAACCTCATGATAGCTCCCATCGTAAAGCGCCACGCTCAAGTCAACTAACGGATACCCCGCTAAAACTCCCTTGCTAACCGCTTCCATGACTCCTTTACTAACCGCCGGAATAAATTCAGACGGAACCGAAGCTCCTTTGATTTCATTAACAAACTTAACTCCTTCCCCCCTCTCCAAGGGTTCGACCCTAAGCCAACAATGACCGTATTGACCCCGACCACCAGATTGGCGAATATATTTACCTTCTGCTTTAGCCGTGGCTTTAATTGTTTCCCGATAAGCCACTTGAGGTCGACCAGTACTGGCTTCCACGCCAAACTCTCGCTTCATCCGATCAACTAAAATCTCCAGGTGCAATTCACCCATTCCAGAAATGACAGTCTGGCCGGTTTCTGGGTTAGACCCGATTTGAAACGTCGGATCTTCTTCGCTCAAAGCTTTAAGAGCAGTTCCCAATTTTTCTTGATCAATTTTGGTTTTAGGTTCGATTGCCAAAGAAATAACCGGTTCCGGGAAAAAGATCGACTCTAGCAAAATCGGCTTGCTTTTATCACACAAAGTATCCCCTGTAGTCGTTTCTTTTAAACCAACAGCGGCCACAATTTCTCCCGCTTTAGCTTGCTCAATTTGCTCTCGATCATTAGCGTGCATCAGCAATAAGCGACTAATTCTTTCCTGAGTTCGACTAGTAGAATTGAAAATTGATACTCCAGACTTCAAAGACCCAGAGTAAACTCGAAGATAACTGATTCGGCCAACATGAGGATCAGTCTGAATCTTAAAAACCAAGGCTGAAAAAGGTCCTTGGGAATCTGTTTCCCTGGTTTCTTCTCCTTCGGTTTCCGGATTAATTCCTTTAACGGAAGGAACATCTAAAGGAGAAGGTAAAAAGGCAATCACTCCGTCGAGCAAAGGCTGAACTCCTTTATTACGCAAAGAAGAGCCAGCGTAAACAGGAACCAATTTACCGACAATGGTCGCTTGACGCAAACCCGCTTTTAATTCCTCATCACCAATCTCTTCGCCCGCCAAAAACTTATCGGCTAACTCGTTGACATTTTCGGCAACTCGTTCAATCAGCTGATCCCGATATTCTTTAAGTTTGCCTTTTAAATTTTCCGGTACAGCCGCAGTTTTAAATTTTTCTCCAGTTTTATCTTTAGGATCATCCCAAAGAAAAGCTTTTTGTTCTAAAACAGAAACCACCCCCACAAAGTCTTTTTCCGCTCCGATTGGAAAACAGACAATGGCTGGATTAGCGTTGAGGCGATCTTTGATTGTTTGGACACAATTATCGAAATTAGCCCCCAGTTTGTCCATTTTATTGACAAAACACATTCGAGGAACATTATATTTATTCGCCTGACGCCAAACAGTTTCTGATTGAGATTGCACTCCTTTATCAGCATCAAAAACAACAATTCCGCCATCCAAAACCCGCAATGAACGTTCAACTTCGGCGGTAAAATCAACGTGTCCGGGAGTATCAATAATATTAATTCGATGATCCCGCCAAAAAGTAGTTGTCGCCGCAGAAACAATGGTAATCCCTCTTTCTTGTTCCTGCTCCATCCAATCCATCTGGGTTGTTCCGGCATCTATATCGCCAATCTTATAGGACTTACCGGTATAGAACAAAATCCGTTCGGTAGTAGTAGTTTTACCGGCGTCAATATGAGCGATAATCCCGATGTTTCGAACTTTATCGATCGGGATGTCTTTTTGAGTTTCTTCTTTAATTTGATTCGCCATTGTTTTTCTTAAAGACAACAAAAACTGCTCCTTTAAACTAAAAAAGAAGCAGTATTCTCTCGTCTAACTTAAGTAAGAATTGTAACAAATAGGGAATTAACTTACAAGGTTTTTAATCAGCTTGGCCCCAATCGGTACAGACTACTTCTCCCTGAAAAGTAACACAAACCTGACATTGAACCTGATAATTGCCCACTTCAGTTATCTCAAATTCTCCGCTCTCATCCGGCCGATCAGAGAAATTCTCAGGGGTGTGCCACTGTCCCTCCGGATCACTGGGTCGTTTAATCCGATAATTATATTTGGCAAAATTCAAGCTACTGTCAATTGAGCTGCCGCAGGTAAAAGTTAATTGATCCCCCACCCTGACCTCTCCTTCAGCGCTGGAAGTCAAGTCAGTACAACTGTAGTTGCCCGGCGGAATCCATTCAATGTTAACGTTCTTTCGTCCACCCTGGTTGCTGATAGTATCAACCTGCATCCATTCTCCTGATCCGTAAGTAACCTGACCAAAATGGGACGTATTAAAAGTAAAATCGCTCCCGCCAACCTGAACCCGATCGGCTCCATTAGGACGAATCTGCCAAGAACCGCCACCTTTCATGTCTCCTGATACGGAATTGATTCCGGGTGGTAATTTACTGAAGTCATAATTAACCGGGAAATAAGCCAAAATTCGATGAGGAGTATTGTCTTTACCACAAGAAAGACTGCAATGATAATGATCGCCACACTGAGCTTCGCTAACATTACCACCAAGGGAAATAATCGGGCAGCTTTTATTGCTACAACAGTGGCCGTCGTCACCACATTCCCTCGCTAAGCCTTCGCCGATAGAGCGATTGTACAAAAAACCGTAACCACCTTTTTCTAAAGAACCCAGTTCATCAAAATTTCCTGCCTGACTCAAAGACACACTGATAACTCCCCGATGAGACGACCAAGAGTGATTATCTTCTCGATAAACAACTACTCCGTCCAAGCCAATCGGAGTATCTACTCCTCTTTGATCAACGGTAACAAAGACTTGGCCACCAAAATATTGGTCTCGAGCCTGAACGGTGTTTGGCAAAACCAACCAACCAACCAATAAACAAACCGACAAAAAAATTACCTTGACAATGTTTTTCATAAATTAACCACCTCGGTTTCCTCTATAAAACCCTCCATCATTTCCGACGAACTTTCGGCCTCCAAAGTACCCGTTCTTCGATTGACTCGAATAATAATAAACAAATTTTCTTCGGCAACTCCGCCTTCTTCAGGTAAATTTTTACCTACCAAAATCTCAGAGGCTTGACCTTCACCCAGAGACCAAACTTCTTGATTTAAATTTTTGAAAGAAAAAGGGCCTTCATCTCGAGAAGCCTGATCAAAAGCCATATAAGCATTAACTTCATAAGAAGCGTCTAATTTTTGACCAATCTCCTGATCGTTGACGATCATCTCTCCCGCCTCTTTAAAAGTCAGTTGGCCGGCTTTAATTTGGTCATAGATAGGTTTTAGTTTTTGAAGAGCTAGTTGTTTTCTTGATTCCAAAGGTAAATCGTCCGGACTACCATCATTGTTAAACCAAATCGCCACTGATTCTCCGGAAATACGAGGAATCAAAACTTGACCTAAGGCTTTCTTGGACAAAGTAATCAATCGGTTCCTTTCGGTGTAATCTTTTTCCGAACTATTGAAAAATGATTCATTCAAATTAATCAAACCTTTTTCTGCTCCTTTTTGCAACCAGACAGAATCTTCCATCGCAATGTCTGCCAGTTCGTTCAAAACTGACTCCGGCAACGACACCCCCTGAGAATAGTCCTCAAAAGCATAGAAAAGAGCCAAATAATTCAAATCATTGCCATAAAGGGTTTCCTGGCCAACTTTCAAAACTGGCACGTTATTAAAACGACCGCCCGCACCCAAAGCCAATTCTTTATAGTCTTCAAAAGTTAGATCTTTACTTAAAGCTTGTTGCCAAACTTGAGCAAACTCGATTAAATCCTGCCGCTCAGCCGAAACCACTTCTCGAGCCACAAATATCTCCGGCTCTTTAGGAGCGGAAACAATCCGAGACCCTCGATTTAAAAATCCACCGACAAGAAAAGAAAAAATGGCCAAAAGAAAAATGGCCAAAGCGAAAAGAAGAGTTTTTTTATTCATTAGAATCCTCTTCTAGATTAGAAAATCAGGGAAGCTAAGTCAAGTTTACCATCTAAAATGAGAGAAAGCTTTGTTGGCTTCGGCTTGACGATGAATATCGTCTTTCTTTTTCATTGCCACTCCCTCCCTCTTTTGAGCTGCCAAAATCTCTGAGGCTAATTTCTCGTAAAAATTATGGTATTGGCTGTTGGGTAAATTGCGAGCCGATTGAATCAACCAGCGAAGAGCAAGAGAATTTTTTCTTTCCTGTCTTACCGGTGCCGGGATTTGATAAGCAGCTCCGCCAATTCTACGAGTTCGAACCTCCATATTGGGTCGCAAATTCTCGATTGCCTGTTCGAAAATGTGCAACGGATTCTCTTTGCTTTTCTTGCCCACAATGTCCAAGGCTCGATAGACCTGTCTTTGGGCAACAGATTTTTTGCCGCTCCTCATTACTCGGTTGACCAATTGAGACAATAAAACACTTTGGTAGACCGGATCAGGGGAGATGGTTCTTTTTCTAACTGCTCCTGTTCTCATTTCTCTTAAGCGGTCGGTTTTGGAACCGTCGATTCACCACTTTCTTCGGTTTTAACCACTCCTCCCTTCCTCACTCCATACTTGGATCGAGCCTTTTTTCGGCCTTCGACACCACCAAGGTCAAATTTTCCTCGAATTAAATGATATTTTACTCCCGGTAAATCCTTAACTCGACCACCACGAACTAAAACAACTCCATGCTCAGCGAGATTGTGACCCTCTCCTTGAATGTAAGCGGTCACTTCTTGTCGATTAGAAAGCCTTACCCGGGCAACTTTACGCAAAGCTGAATTTGGTTTTTTGGGCGTCATTGTTTTGACTTGCAGGACTACTGCTCGCTTTTGAGGATTTTTAGTCTCCACCATTCTTCGTTTTTGGGTATTAAAACTACCCCGCAAAGCCACGGCTTTGACTTTCTTTTTGATTTTTTTACGCCCTCTCTTGGCTAATTGATTAAAAGTTGGCATCTTTGTATTTTTATATTATTGTAATCTATTCGTTAATTTTAGCTCGTTGAGAAGTAACCGGAATTAATCGACCAATAATAACATTTTCTTTAAGACCTCGAAGCCAATCTGTCTTGCCTTCAATCGCCGCCTCAGTTAAAACATTAGTTGTTTCCTGGAAGGAAGCCGCCGACAACCAAGAGTCAGTATAAAGCGAAGCTCGAGTAATTCCTAAAATCGTCACTTGAGCCGTAGCCACTTCGCCACCCTCAGTAATTACCCGTTCGTTTTCCTCTTCAAAAGTTGATCGGCCAACTAATTCACCCGGCAAGAAAGATGTGTCTCCGGCAGTTTCAATTTTAACCTTGTCGCTCATCTTGCTTACCGTCACTTCGAAATGACGATCATTGATCTCAATTCCTTGAGATTCATAAACCGACTGGATTTCTTTAACCAAATATTCTTGAGCGGCTCTTAATCCTCGGATCTCCATAACCCCTCGAATATCTAAAGATCCCGCCACTAATTGAGCTCCCGCTTCAACCAACTGGCCATCTTTAACTGTCAATTTACTGACCGCAGTGACCAAATATTCTCTCTCTTCAACCGGTTTAACCCCCACGCTCCGAATGACAATCTTGATTCCCGTTTCCGTCTCCTTGAGACTGACCTTGCCAGCAATCTCTGCCAAAGGAGCCAAAACCTTAGGTGTCCGAGCCTCAAACAACTCCTCAACTCGAGGTAGGCCTTGGGTAACATCAGAAACCGCAATTCCTCCCAAATGATGAGTTCTCATGGTTAATTGAGTTCCTGGCTCACCGATTGATTGAGCCGCCAAGACTCCAACAGGAGAACCCAATTCAACTATTTTTCTGGTCGAAAAGTCCCAACCATAACAAGAGGCACAAATTCCATGACGACTTTCACAAGTCAACGGAGAACGAACCCAAACTTCTTCCAGATTGGCTTTTCCAATCACCTCTAAGTTCTCCTCACTAACCCATTCACCTGCTTTTAAAATTACCTTCTCGCTCTTTTTGTCAACAATATCTTTGGCCACCATTCGACCCAATAAGCGAGCAAAAAAGTTATCTTTCCTAAAACCAACTCGGGAAATACTGATCCCTTCTTTTGTCCCGCAATCCTGCTCGCGAACAATTAAATCATGAGCAACATCAACCAAACGCCGAGTTAGATAACCGGCATCGGCTGTCTTAAGCGCAGTGTCTGTTAAACCTTTGCGACCACCCCGGGCACTGTTGACATATTCAAAAACAGATAACCCTTCACGAAAATTAGATTTATTGGGCAATTCCACAATTTTCCCCGTCGGATCATTAACTAATCCTTGCATGGCTGACAATTGTTTGACCTGGTCCTTGGACACCCGACGAATACCGGCTTCAACCATAATGTGGATACTGTTGTCTTTGTCAAACTGTTCCCAAGTCAAGTTAGCTAATTTTTCCGTCGTGTCCATCCAAACCTGATTGGTTAATCGCTTTTTCTCTTGCAAGGTAGTTAAGCCCTGAGTAAAATTACTCTCGAGTTGAGACACCTGTTCATTCGCTTGTTTAATAACTTCGTCTTTTTTAGGATAAATTTCCAGATCCCAAATCCCCACCGACAAACCAGACAAAGTCATTCCAGTAAAACCTACTTCTTTTAAAGAATCAATAAACTTAACCACCTCTTTGTGAGGAGAAAGCTGCAAAGCTCGACCGATCAAAGACTTGATCGTTGAGCCCTTGACGGCATAATTAACAAAACCTAATTGAGAGGGAACAATTTCATTGAAAAGAACCTTGCCCGGGGTTGTTTCGATAATCTTTTTATCAAGCCTTAATTTAATTGGCCGACGCAGTTCAACTTTGTCTTCTTGATAAGCTAAAATTACTTCTTGAGGAGAAGCAAAAACCGTCTTTAGCAAACTTAAACGGTGATCAATTGAGGTAACAAAATAACAACCTAAGCCCATTTCTTTATCTGGGATCGTTACCGCTGAACCGTCCGCCGGACGGAGTAAATTTTGGCTGGAAAGCATTAAATCTTTTGCTTCTTTGATGGCTTTTTTGCTCAAAGGAACATGAACGGCCATTTGATCACCGTCAAAATCAGCATTGAATCCTTTACAAACACAGGGATGCAACCTAATTGCTCCTCCTTCGATCAAAACCGGATAAAAAGCCTGAAAACCCAATTTGTGTAAGGTTGGGGCCCGATTGAGCAGAACCGGATGATCTTTGGTAATTTCTTCCAAAATATCAAAAACTTCCGGAGGACGATGTTCAAAAATATTACGAGCACTTTTAACGTTAGGAGCAATATCTCTGATAATCATTTCTCTCAAAACAAAAGGCTTAAACATTTCCAAAGCCATCTCCTTGGGCAAACCACATTGATTTAATTTCAATTCTGGCCCAACCACAATCACGCTTCGACCCGAGTAGTCAACTCTCTTCCCTAGTAAGTTTTGTCTGAAACGACCTTGTTTTCCTTTGAGCATGTCAGAAAGAGAACGCAGGGGCTGAATTCGCCGACGATAACGTCTGGCCGGCCGTTTGCTGGCGTCAATCAAACTGTCAACCGACTCTTGAAGCATTCTTTTCTCATTGCGCAAAATGATCGCTGGCGCTCCTAAGTTAATTAAGTGCTTGAGTCTGTTATTGCGGTTAATAATCCGTCGATAAAGGTCATTTAAATCAGAAGTAGCAAAACGACCACCAACCAACTGAACCATCGGTCTCAAATCGGGAGGAATAACCGGAACAATATTTAAAATCATCCAGCTTGGATCAACCAAAGCCCGTCTAAGCGACTCAACCATTTTTAACCTCTTCGTCAATTTAAGATAATTAGCTCCTTTGGTTTGATCAATTTTCTCTTTCAAATCTTGAGCTAATTTATTCAGATTAAGTTTTTTAACTGCCTCCAATACTGCTTCGGCTCCCATGTTCGCCTTGAAAAAAGAGGCCACTTGATGATGAAGCAAGGTATCGTGCTCCTCTTCAGAAAGTAAGCTGTTTAGCTTAATCGAACGAGTTAGGTTGTTCAAAGTCCGATAAATTTCTTCCAAACGTTCTCCTTCCAAAACCATTTCATCCCTCAAGCTTTGGATTTTTTGTTTTGTTTTCAACGATTGCTCTTTTCTGGCTAAAACCCGACGTTCTTTATTTTTAATCTTGGTAGCGAATTCTTTTAACTCTTTTTTCCCTTCTTTCTCAGTCGCTTTAATTCTTTTCTCAACTTCTTTTTTAAGATCCTCTTTCTTTTTAAGGAACTCTTCTTCCAAGCACTTCAAGGCTTGATCTCGTTTTTTAAGGTCAACTTCGATAATCAAATACCGGGAAAAATAAATAACTGCCTCTAAGCTTTTAGGGGGAACATCCAATAAAATGGAAAGCTTAGAAGAAATGCCCTTAAAGTACCAAATATGAGCCACGGGGCAAGCCAAAGAGATGTGGCCCATTCTTTCCCTTCTAACTCTTGAGTGAGTTACTTCAACCCCACACTTATCGCAAACAACACCTCGATAGCGAATTCGCTTGTATTTACCACAATAACATTCCCAATCTTTGGTGGGACCAAAAATCCGTTCACAGAAAAGACCATCTTTTTCTGGTCGCAAAGTCCGGTAATTAATCGTTTCCGGTTTAACTATTTCACCGTTGGACCATGACCTAATTACCTCGGGCGAGGCAATTTTAATTTTTAAACCAGCAAAGTCAAGCATTTGAGCCATGATTGTTTAAGCTTTTTCCTCCTTCTTTTTAGTCACTTTCTTAGTTTTTTTGACAACCTTCTTTTTTTCAACCTTCTCTTCATCTTCTTTCTTTTTAGTCACTTTCTTAGTTTTTTTGACAACCTTCTTTTTTTCAACCTTCTCTTCATCTTCTACCGGAAGCTCAACTGGATCGAGCAACTCAATCTCCAGGCCTAAACTTTCCAATTCCCGACGCAAAACTTTAAAAGATTCCGGAACCGAGGCTGCAGGAATATCTTTATCTTTGACAATTGCCTCAAAAGCCCGAGCCCGACCAACAATATCATCAGATTTAATGGTTAACATTTCTTGCAAAGTGTGAGCCGCTCGATGAGATTCTAGGGCCCAAACTTCCATTTCTCCCAATCGCTGGCCACCCATTTGCGCTTTACCTCCCAAAGGTTGTTGCGTCACCAATGAATAAGGTCCAGTAGAACGAGCATGAGTTTTGTCTTCAACCATGTGGACTAATTTCAAAATATAACCGACGCCAACTACGCTAGGATAGTCATAAGGCTTACCTGTTCGACCATCCTGTAAAACCACTTTACCGTCGGCAGGCAAACCAGCCTTTTTTAGTTGGCCAATAATATATTCTTCCGCTATTTCTTCAAAAACCGGCACCGCAAATTTTTGACCTAATTTATCCGCCGCCCAACCAAGATGAGTCTCAAAAAGTTGGCCTAAGTTCATTCGGCTCAGAACCGACAAAGGGGAAATAACAACATCTACGGGCGTACCATCGGGCAAAAAAGGCATGTCTTCTTGAGCCACGATCTTAGAAATAACTCCTTTGTTGCCATGTCTACCGGCTAATTTGTCACCCACTTTAATCTTTCTCTCCTGAGCCAACTTGACCACAATCTTGCTAATCGTTCCTGGTTCCAACTCGTCTCCCTTATCCCGATCAAAAATCTGAACTCCAATAACGGTCCCTCTTTCTCCGTGCGGCATTCGAAGCGAAGTATCGCGAATTTCTCTGGCCTTTTCACCAAAAATAGCTCGTAAAAGCCTTTCTTCAGCCGTTAATTCAGTTTCTCCTTTAGGGGCAATCTTCCCCACTAAAATATCATTGGGCCCAACTTCACTCCCCACAACCACAATCCCATCTTCAGCCAATTTAGCCAAATCAGTATCCGAAGTGTTGGGAAGGTCTTTGGTCAATTCTTCCGGCCCTAATTTTGTCTCCACTACTGCCGCCTCATATTCTCCGATATGAATTGAGGTCAATAAATCTTGTCTGACCAAACGATCGGAGACAATAATTGCATCTTCATACTCAAAACCGTCATAACCGCAATAAGCCACGGTTAGATTTTTGCCCAAGGCTAGTTCTCCTTTGTCACAAGAAGGACCATCGGCTAAAATGTCACCTTTTTTAATCTGTTCACCCACTTCAACAAGCGGTTTTTGTGAATAACAAGAGCCATAGGGATTAGTCCGTTTAAATTTAGATAAATAATAAACCTCTTGATTGCCACGGATTAAGGTTTCTTCCAATCCCCGATCAAGATCTTTATCTTGGCCAGGCTTTATCCGCAAGATGATCTTATTAGCGTCAACAAAAGTAATTTTGCCATCATGGCGGGCCTGAATCACTCTGCCCATTGCCCTAGGAACCAAACCTTCCGTCCCTGTCCCCACGACCGGAGCCTCTGGCGTTACCAAAGGAACTGCTTGGCATTGCATGTGAGTCCCCATTAAAGCTCGATTAGGAGAATCATTGGCCAAAAAAGGAATCAAAGAAGCGGAAACTCCTACCACTTGTCGAGGACTGGCGTCAATAAATTCCACCTTATTCACTCGGGCTTCCAAAAATTCATTTTGATAACGAACCGGCACCCAAGAATCTTTAATGAAATTATCTTCGTCGATATTAATTCCTGTATGGGTAATATAATGATTGACTTCATCATCTGCAGGTAAATAAACTATTTTGTTACTGACCTTCATTTTACCGTTAACTTTTTCAACTCGACGATAGGGAGTTTCCAAAAAACCATACTCGTTAACCTGGGTATACATCGCCAAATAAGTCACTAAGCCAATATTGGGCCCTTCAGGGGTACGAACTGGACAAATTCGACCATACTGGGAAGCGTTGATATCTCTAATGGAAAAAGAGGCTCTTTCTCGAGAAATTCCACCCGTACCAAAAACAGATGCTCTTCTTAAATTATCAAGCTCTTGGAGCGGATTGGTTTGATCCAAAATCTGTGACAATTGATTACTGCGAAAAAATTCATTAATTGCAGCAATTAAAGGCCGAGCGTTAACTAGTTGAACTGGTGAAGGGTTCTCTTGAATCGAAGTCAAGCTCATTTTTTCCTTAATTGAACGCTCTAAGCGAAGTAGTCCGGAACGAAAAACTGATTCAGACACCAATTCACCGACCTGCCTAATCCGACGGTTGCTCAAGTGATCAATGTCATCAACGTTGCCGTTACCTTCTTGCAAATTGATCAAATAACCAATTGTTTTTAAAACATCTTCCGTCTGCAACAACCAAGTCGATTTTTCGTTAGGAATGGTTCGAGCCAGTTTTTTATTGAGTTTAAAACGGCCAACTTTACCCAAAGTATAACGCCGAGGATTGGCGAACATCTCTTCAAAAAGTTCGGTTGCATTTTCTAAAATAGACGGTTCTCCTGGCCGGATTTTTTGATAAATCTCCAGAAGAGCTTCTTGAACATTGGTTGTGCCATCTTTTTCTAAAGTTTGGTAAATATATTGAGCCGCTGGGTCGTCAGATTTCTTAATCCCAAAAGCTTCTAAAATTTGTTGATCCTCAGACAAACCTAAAGCTCGCAAAAAGACCGTTACTGGAAATTTACGTCGACGATCAATTCGAACACTAATACTGTTGTCGCGGTTGACAAAAAATTCTAACCAAGAGCCACGAAGTGGTCTAATCTCAGCCGTGTAAAGCATTCTGCCCGAAGAGCGATCAATCCCCCCTGAGAAATAAGCTCCCGGCGCCCGAATAATTTGGTTAATCACGACTCGTTCAATCCCGTTAACAATGAAAGTTCCCGTCGGAGTCATTTGAGGAATGTCTCCCAAAAAGACTTCCGCTTTTTTACTTTTACCCGTTCTCTTATTAAGCAAAATTGTTTCCACCTTTAAAGAGGCTTCAAAAGAAACATCTTTTTCTAAAGCTTGTTGAGGAGAGTAACGAGGCTTGCTGAAACGATGTTGACCAAAAGAAAGTTCCCAGTTTTTACCCGTAAAATCCTCGATCGGAGAAACTTCTGAGAGCAAATCACGAATGTCTTTATTTAGAAACAGTTGATAAGAATCTTTTTGCAGACCAATTAAATCAAGAACGGGCAAATCCAGTTTGGGATTACCCAAATATTGACGAGTGTTGGTTTGACTTTTCATTTTTTATTACTGTTTGACTTTGGTCCGATTTTGGGGACAAAACTCACAATTTTGTCTAAACTAAGACAAGCGCGAGAAGACGCGCTTGCTTTCTTTAAAAGCAACCAATCAAATAAAAGCTAGGGGCAAATTTACCACAAACTGAACCGGTTTGTCAAGGGAATATATGGCTGTAATTATTTCAAAGATATTTTTGAATATTAAGAGCGTGTTCTTCAGCGGTTCTACCGAAATGAGTTTTTCCTTGACCGTCGGAAAGGTAAAACCAATAATCGCTTTCTTTCGACCAAACAGAAGCCTTGATCGCGCTAAGGCTAGGATTGCAAATTGGTTGCGGCGGTAAGCCTTTTTCTTGGTAAGTATTAAAAGGAGAAGCAAGTTGTTTGTCGAAGCTTAGAGCTATTGGCCACCATTCGCAATCTAATTCATCTCGGCAAGATCGACTGGCCTTGGTATATTGCAAGGTGGCATCAATCTGAAGTGGCCAGTCATTGGCCAATCTTTTTTTAATGATTCCCGCCACTAAAGCTCGATCGGTTTCGTTTCGGACTTCCCTTTCTACCAGAGAAGCCAGCGTTAGAAGCTCATTTTTACTCAAACCTCGATCTCGAGCCTCATCAAGCAATTCTTGATCAACTTTTTTGTCAAAATTATTTTGTAAAACCTCAATTACTTCAATCGCCCCAGCTTGACGAGGAATCAAATAAGTGTCCGGAAAAAGCTGACCTTCAAAACCGCTAGTTAAAGTAATAAATCGATCTGCCTCGAAATTGGGTAAATTATTGGCTAATCGAACAGCATATTCTTCTCGACGCCAACCTTCCGGAAAAGTAAGCCAAATATCAGTTGCTCCATGAGTTAACTGATTAGCCATTTCTTGAGCCGAACTGGCCGAACTAAGCTTAAAATAGCCAGCCTGCAATTGGCCGCTTAAATTATTAACCATAACGTAAAGCTTGAAGGCGAACGGATGGCGAATTAAATTTTTCTCTTTTAAATTAAAGGCTATTTCACCCAAGCTTTCCCCTTTTTCAATCACGAAAGCGGTTTCTTTGCTCGTCAAGGAAACTGGCTCCAAATTTTTCTGCCACCAAAAATAGACTCCTGAAAAAAGAGCCGCTAACAAAAAGAGAAAGATAAAGGGGATTTTAAACTTCTTCAAAAAGGGCACGACGATATTTCTTTGTTTTCGGATTGTAAATATAAATCCGACCGCAAGAACAAGTAATTTTGGTCGTTCCGTTGGCATGTTTTTCTTTTTTACCTTTGTCCAAAGGAGCTCCACAACCAACACAGGTACCGCGAGAAAGAAGCCAGGCCTGAACGGGAGCAATAATATTTTTAAACATTTGTTAATCCGGCTAAGTAATCCTCTAATAAAATCGCTGCAGCCACCGCATCTTCTTTGGCCGCTCTTTTTTGCCAACTTCCACCGGTTTCCTTCATTCTAGCAAGAGCTTCCTTGGTCGTCAAGATTTCTTGAGTTTCTTCAACCTCAATCTGGGTCGAAAGTTTTAGCTTTCTAATGAACTCACGAGCTGGTTTTAAAAAAGGACCCCTTTGAGGTAGGCCAACAATAATCTTGTTCACCTCCAACCGAATCGCCAACTGTAAAACCTTGTTAATTAAGCGATTGTCTTTTTCTCCCACTAAAACTCCGATTGGTTCAATCAAAAAACCGTCAAAAAAAGCCAAGCCTACCTTCTTCAAACCGTAATCAACCCCTAAAAGTTTCTGGGCCATGTCAATAAACCAAACCAGCCCGAACCACTAACCGGCGCAAATATGTCCCAGGCGGGACACAAGTGATCAAGCTTAAACGTTCCCGATCGTAGTGTTGTTCTAAAACCGAAACGTCCTCAGGTAAAACTTCCACCATTTTTTCAACTTGATAACGATAAGTCACTCCGTCAAAATTAAGAAAGATTTCATCCTCTTCTTCTAACGTAGGTAAAGTAGAGAAAATTGTCCGGTAGTCTTTAGAATTAAAAAATTGAGGTAAAACCGAATGACCAAAAACAACCGTGTTCCCCAATTGGCCAGGCAGAGCGGTCCCCGGATACTGGATCAAACTTTTCATTAAGTCTTTTCCGTTAACTTGAACAACCACGCCTTCTATGTCTAACTTCGGAATTGAAAGAGTGTAATGAGTAATCTTACTGGGATTGGGGAATTGCCTGACTTGAGTCGGGAACCAAGTTTGAGGCTGACTGTAATCGACCACCGCCAAAAGATCTCCCCTAACTTCCAAGGGGGAAATAAAATTGGGAGTAAACCGCCGACTTCTAATCTCGTAAACCAAAATCGGCCCGAAAGCATTGGCCAGAAAAACCAAGCCCAGTAAAAGGGAAATAAAAGAGAAAATTAACCCATATTTCCTGCTCTTTTTAGGAACCAATTCTCGTTCTTCTTTTAAATAACAATAAAGGCTCATTTGTTTTTCATAAATTTTTAATTGACTTTTGTTTCTATGGTGATGTTTTGGCTGACTCGAGGCAAAGTCAAAAACAATTCAGGCAACCTGGGAACAAAGCTCATTTTGACCTCTTTGATCCCCGACAAATTGAGCAAATATTCTTGAGCCAAACCAACTTTTTTACCCTTTAATTCTTTCTTTATTTGGGCCAAATCGAACGTGGGTACCAAAGTAGTTTTTAAAACCACTCGAAAAATTGAGCTCTCTGGGTCTTCCAAGGAGAAATCAAATTCATCCTTGTCTTCCAGGCGAACAAAGCCTTCGGGAACAGAGTCTTTTAATTGACTGTTAGCCAATTCCTTCAATTCTTGACGACTAAAAACAAGTCCGAAAAACTCAATGGTTAAATCGAGACTCACTTCCTGGGCCTGATCTCCAACTTGAGCGCTAAGCTCTCGATCAACTATCTTTTGGGTAAGAGAATTTTCTATCAATTCTTTTTGGCCAACAATTTGAGCTCTCAATTCTGAAAGAGCCTTTTCTTCTAATTCTTGAGTTAAGCTCGCTTCCAGGTCTTCCAAATCTTGATCAGCAACCGCTTGAACTTCTCGACTTATCCCTCCGCTAAAAGCCTCTTCATTCCGAGCAACAAAATCCGAACGGGCGAAATTGGCTAAGCCGAATTCTGCCTTGGCAGCCAAATTGCCTTCCGTCCCAATTTCAACTGCAGTTGCCTGAGATTCCGCTTTCCCTGGAACGGTACTGTAATCTTCTCCCGCACTTTGGGAAGCAACCGTCACTTCTTCGTCTAAAGTAAACTCAAGATCATCTGGGCCAGTCAAAATAGTTCCCTGAGGTAAAACTTTACTTTGCGAAGTCCGATTATAAATCGTAACCTTGCCAACAGCTGGATCACCCACTAGTTTAATTCCCGTTGCTGTTTGAGATTTGCTGGTTGAAAGTTCAACCGAGATTGTCTGTCCCGAAAGAGTCAACATCTCCTCATCGTTACCGTCGCCTTCCACTTGAACCAAAAAATCAGTCTCAGAAGTTTTTGATTCTAAATACAAATCTACCGTCGCTTTAGGTAAAAACCATAAACCGGCACAAGCAAGAACAAAAATGCCAAACAACAAGAAAAAAACTAAAAGCAAGGGTGACTTTAAAACAAAATTGGACTTCGGTAAACTGAATCGGGGTAAAGAAAACTTTCTGAAAAAACCAAAAACAGAAAAGAGAGAAGTTTTTTGAGCTTTCAATTCCGGTTCTACTCCTAACTGAGAACCGAGGGCCGTTTCTTCTTCAACCAAATCCTGATTGTCCGCCTGATCGATATCTTGATTAACCTCCTGATTAATATCCTTGTTTTTAACAAAACCTAAATCCAATTTCTGGCGACTCAAATTGTCCGACAAAAATTCCTCACCCGCTAAAGAATCTGTTTCCGCTTCTGTTTTTCCTGTTTCTTCTTCCTTTTCACTTTTTTCTTCATTCACCAAATTAAGCGTTTTTGCTCCGGCTGTTTCTCGGCCACCCGCTAAAGCGATTGCTTGAATCGGCAAATCACCGGCCAGAAGCTCCACTTTAGGCAAGTGAAGAAAATCGATTCCCGAATCGGCCCAAGGATAATCAATTAATCGTTGTCTCAAATCTTCCAGTTCACCTTTTTCTAGACCAAAAATCAAAACTCGAGCAGGAAAACTCATTTCTTCCTTTAAGCGAAATAATCCTTCTAGCAAATCTTCTTGAAGAGCTCGAGAACGAATTACTTCCTCACTGTTCTTGATTTTACCCAACTTGACTAAAGTTAAACAAAGTTTTTTTTCTTTTAATTCAACTAAAATCCCACTTAAAGGGACTCCTTCTTCCGCTTTAAAGAAATGACTAACGGCTTCGTGAGTGGCCACAAAACCAATTGGTTTTAAATCTAAGGAACGAAAGGTTTTCTTTAGAATTTTAAGCTTGAGGGGGATAATTTTATCCGTCTCTATCCAAGAAGCAGGTAAGCCTAAAATGACCCCACTTGGCTCAAGGAAAAATTCTTGATTCTGCTTAAGAAACTCGTCAATAGAAGACAGACTGGAATCTGTTGATTGCAAGAGTTCTTCTTCGTTACTCCAAGTTTCCAAACTACCACTGATCAGAACATGAGTTTCCCCGTTTTCCACCAACCACAAACAAGCTTGAACGCTGTCTTCATCAATCTTCAAGGCAAAAAAGGGGCTCTTTTTCCCCGCACTTTTATCCTTTTTAATCTGGGCAAGAAAACTACCGAATTTCATAATTCAAAGATTAAAAACTAGATAGAGTCGTCTTTTGCCGGCTCCAATTGATTCTTGTTTCTTTATCTTAACATTGCCAATTTCTTTGGTGGAACTAACATGAGGCCCACCACAAACCTCTTTAGAAAAATCTCCGATGAAATAAACTTTAACCTCATCCTGATAACGATCAGCAAAAAATGCCAAGGCACCGCCCTTTTCTGCTTCCTCGAGACTCATAGTTTTAAGGTCAATCGTCAAATTTTCTTCCACTTTCTGGTTGATTAAAACTTCTATTCTTTTTATCTCCTCATCGGTCAATTTCTTTTCATGAGTAAAATCAAATCGTAATCTTTCAGGAGCAATATTGCTCCCTGATTGCTGGACATGAGTTCCCAAAATTTCTCGCAAAGCCTGATGAAGCAGGTGAGCCGCGGTGTGCAATTTAATCGTCTCCGAACTTCGATCACTAAGTCCACCAGCAAAACGTTTTTTTAAACTAGCCCGTGATTTTTTTTGATGTTCTTGCTTCTTGAGTTCGAAAAATTTATTAAAATGTTTCGTCCCTTTCTTTAATTTAACAATCCCCACTTCTTTCGCCTGTTCTAATTGGAAATCATAAGGAATCCCGGTTGTTGCCAAAGAATCAAAAGCAAAATTGGCCGCTCGGCGGATGGTTTCCATTTTCGAACCGCCCTTTTTTCTTATTTTTTCAAATCCCGATTTATTTTTAGCTAATCGACTAGGGCTAACCAATCGACCAAATTTCCCTTCTTCTTCTCGAAAAACTTCAATGATATCTTTTTGATCCTTTTCTAGAAAAGGATAGCGGTTTTGATAAAGAGAGATCGCCGTTGGGGCAATCGCGGCAATTGATTCCCCTTTAATTCCCAAGTTAATTGTCTGCAAGATTGCTCGTCGAAGCAACCTCCTCAAAACATATCCTTGACCCAAATTAGCCGGAACGACTCCGTCGGCTAACAAAAAAACAGCCGCCCGAACATGGTCAGCAATAATTCGCATCGATCGGTAATTTTTCGATTCATATTTTTGCCCTGAAAGGGAAGCAACTTTTTCGATTAACGGCCAAAAAAGCTCAGTCCGATAGTTGTCATCTTTAAAACCACCAGTAATCGCCGTCACCCTTTCCACTCCCATGCCAGTATCCACATTCTTTTGTTTTAATTGTTCATACTGACCTTGTTGGTCAAAGTTGTATTGCATAAAAACGTTATTCCATATCTCAACGTATTTACCACAATTACAAGCAACTCCACAGTCTTTACCACAAGAGCGCTTGCCGGTATCAACGAACATTTCCGTGTCTGGACCACAAGGACCAGTTTCACCAACTGGCCCCCACCAATTATCTTTTCGACCTAAAAAAGTAATTCTTTCCTTAGGAATACCCACCGACTGCCAAGCTCGAGCTGATTCTTGATCTTTTTCTACCTGATCGTCGCCTTCGAAACAGCTAATAAAAATCTTTTTCTGATCCAATTTCAATTCTCGAGTCAAAAATTCAAAACTGAAACCAATCGCCTCCTTTTTCCAATAATCACCCAAGGACCAATTGCCTAACATTTCAAAAAAGGTGTGATGAAAACCGTCACCAACGTTGTCAATATCATCGGTTCTAAGAATCCGCTGTAAACCACAAAGCTTGCGTCCCAATGGATGTTCTTTTCCTAAAAGATAAGGAACTAAAGATTGCATCCCGGCAGTGATAAAAAGAACCGAACTGTCTTGTCGAGGAACCAAGGAAACATTTTCTATTTGACGATGGTCTTTTTGTTCAAAAAAACCAATAAAACCATCAATCAACCGTTCTGCTTTCATTGATCCCAATTCTACAATGTTTTACCTCGGGAAGCTAATGTCGAGGTACAGTTTTACCTTTACGAGTAAAAAAACGGGTGGCCATTTGTCGACCTCTCGCTTGAATCTTTTCAATTTCTTTTTTGTCAAAATCCCCGCTAATTTGTTCCACTCTCTCTTTGACTTTCTCTCGAGTCTCTTGAGCTTGATGGCACAACTCTTCTCCCTTGTCCTCTAAATCTTCAACTAAATCCCCTAAATCAGCCAATGTCTGATTCCCTTTGGATTTTAGCTTCCGACTGATTTCCTTGCCTTCTTTAGTGGAAGTAAGAAAAAAATAGGCTCCGATTCCCAAAACCGCTCCGGTAACTAATCCAGAAAAGAAAACACCAGAAGGCTGCTTTTCACTCATTTTTTCTTTTCTCTTCTTTGCAAAAATAAGTTTACCAAGTTGGCGAGACCAGCAATAGAGGTTGACTTTTCGGCAACCGTTTTAAAAGTTTCCGTAGCCGTGTCCGTCATCGTCTTAAAACCCCCGATCATACCATTAAACTGACGAAGAGATTTCCTAAATTCATTGAGGATCAAAAAAACCTGAATGCCAATGATAAGCAAAAGGAAAGCAAGGAGGACAATGACACCAGTAAGGATAATTTGGTTTGATTCAATCATGGGCAGTTCCTCTTAAATAATGAAAGATGACATCAAAAAAGTCAACCCCTTTTTTTGAAACTCCGTTCCACTAACACCTAAATCTCAACAGCCGTTACGGGTGCCTTCAGCCAGAATTGGTTCTCATTAAAACCAGAGATAAATTTAAAGATAAGGAGTATTTTTAAGAGAAAGATATTGCCAAAGTAAATAAGCCGCTAAGGCCAAGGCAAAAAGAGTCACCGCTAAAATAGTGGTTGTTTGCGGAGTCCAAGAAAAAACTCGTTCATTTCTTCGCTTTGGCTTGATTGCTAAAGGAAAATCTCTTTTGAAAAGAGCCAGAATTCTTTCCTGTCCAAGTTCTAAAAATTCAGCGTAATTCTTAACGAAACCGCGAACCGTAATCGGATCCAAAGAAAAAGAAGACCAATCTTCATTCTCAATCATCTCTAAAAACTCAACCTTTATCTTTATCGCTCGGGAAATTTCTTCCCGGCTCAATTTTTTCTTTTTTCTGGCTCCCTTAATCAAACTACCCAGACTGCTCACGATTCATTTTGCCGCCGATCAAAATAATCTTGAGGAGAGGAAATTAAAACCTCTCTCGACTTGGAACCCTCAGGCGATCCAACAATCCCCACGGCTTCCAGTTGATCGATGATTCTCGCTGCTCTGGCATAACCTAATTTTAATCGACGTTGGAGAAGGGACGCCGAAGCTCTTTTGTCACGACAAATAACCTCTATCGCCTGGTCAAAAAACTCATCCCTCTCTGCCTCTTCAACTGAAGCAATTTTGCCGGAAGGAGTGATCTTTTTATCTGCCATTTCGGTTACTTCTTCGGTATACTGAGGAGCAACCCCGGTCTCTTTAATAAATTTAATTAAAGCTTGCGTCTCTTTATCAGAGACAAAGGTTCCTTGAATACGAGAGGGCTTGGCTTGGTCTGGGGGAATAAAAAGCATGTCTCCCTTACCGAGCAATTTCTCTGCCCCGGGAGTGTCGAGAATAACTCGAGAATCAATTTGTGAAGAAACATTAAAGGCCAATCGACAAGGAATATTGGCTTTAATAAGACCGGTGATCACGTCCACCGACGGTCGTTGAGTGGAAATGATGAGATGGATTCCGGTTGCTCGAGCCATTTGGGCAATTCGACAAATAGTATCTTCAACTTCAGCAGGAGCAAAAAGCATGATATCCGCCAGTTCGTCGACAACGATTAGTAAAAATGGGAGTGCAGAAAAACCGGATATTTCATTATAGCCAGCAATGTTCCTCGCTCCCACCTCAGCAAAAAGTTTATAGCGACGATCCATTTCCGACACCGCCCATTTCAAAGCCGAAAGAACATTTTTAGGATCAACGATCACTGGTGTCATTAAATGGGGAATGCCATCATATTGAGTTAGTTCAACTCTTTTAGGATCAACCAAAATGAATTTAACCTCTGCCGGAGAAGCCCGAAAAAGAATGGTGGTGATAAAAGAATTGATGGCAACTGATTTACCACTACCGGTAGCTCCAGCGATCAAAATGTGAGGCAAAGTGGCCAGATCGGTTACTCGTGGTTGACCTGAAACGTCCAATCCCAAACCAACCGCCAGTTTTGACTTGTGTTTTTTCACTTCGTCAGAGGAAAGCATTTTTTTCATCCCCACAAACTCCGGTGTTCGATTGGGAACTTCTACCCCAACTAACGATCTGCCTGGAATTGGGGCTTCGATTCTAATCTGTCCAGTGGGAGCCGCTAAAGCCAGAGCCATGTCATTTGCTAAAGATGTAATCTTAGAAAGCTTTGTTCCTAAGGCAATTTCCAGAGCATATTGGGTCACCGCCGGACCATAATTAACTTCACTGACTTGAGTGGCAATCCCAAAAGATTCCAAAGTTTTCTCAATCACTTCCGCATTCTTTTTGACGTCGCCCCGATCTGCTTTAGTTGAAACCTGGGCACTAAGCAAAGAAAGTGGGGGATAACGCCAATCTTGCCCTTCGGAAGGTAAATTCGTCGCCGCTTTTTTCTCTAATTCCAACGTTGCCGCCGAATCTTCTTGCTTGCCCTTTCCATCCTTTTTCTGACCTTCACTCTCCGAATCGGAGGGTAAATCAAATTTAGACTTGTTATCGGCGAAATTTGGCTTGAGAGTCCCTTTGGATTTAAAGCCAACTCCCTTTTGCTTGACTCCGTTAAACAACTGACTAACATAAACAATCATTTCTTCAAGTGAAGTATTAAAAGCGATCACAAAACCGATAAAGCTCAAAATGATAAAAATCAAAATGCTCCCTAAGGCAGAGACCAAAGGAGTCAGCCCTAACCAAAGTTCAAAACCAATTCTCCCTGCTCGAGTTAAACCCAATGAGCCGAAAAAAACCAATAAACCACCAACTAAGACATTGGGGTGGGAAACTCGCCACTTTAAACGAAAAAGCATCAATCCAGCAATGACGAGTAAAAAGGGAAGAAAAATCGCCGTCCAACCAAAAAGACCAAGCATCAATTGATTAACTTGATTTAAAACGATGCCGCGACCAGAGAAAGAAAGGATTAAAAGAGCCGCTAAGACGAAAAGGAGCAAGCTGGAAAAGGTGTAAAGAGTGGTGGGTTTAAGTTTAACTCGAAAAGCTTTTTTACGTCTTCCTCGTGGCATGTTTTTATCTCCTCTTCCATTTTATCACTTTTGCTTAACAGTGCTTAGGCGTACTGGGACTTTTCCGCCTAAGCGTACCTGATTGGGGCCAAGCATTTCAATTGTCTGTTCTGGCTCAGGCAGCAAAATTTTGTCTTCGTGATAGCCCATTTTTTGAGCCAGAACAGAATACTGGCGCATGTGCCGAAAAGCTCCACCGATCGGAAGCAGAAAATTTGGCTTGGTTAAGCCAATCATTAAGGACAAATCAAGCTGAGCTCCATGGCCAGAAACGTGCAAATTGTCACGAATATCTGAGTAAGATACATCCACTCCTCGACGAGACAAGCGATCAATCAGATCATAAATCGCCACTTCATTGCCGGGAATATAATCAGTCGAAAAAACCACTTTATCTTTTGGATGAATCTTCACTCTCGATTTACCTCGAGCCAATTTATCCAAAGCCGAACCGGTTTGTGCTTGTGATCCAGCAACCAAAAAAGCCAGTTGTTTAGAAGGCAAACGATGAGCTTTATCGAGAGCCAAAAGACTGTTTTTGGGAATTTTTAGATAGCCCAGTCGATTAGCAAGATCGATAATTTTCTCCACCGATCGACCCAGGGGAACAATTTTACGATTGAACCGGGCGGCAACATTAATTGCTTGTTGCCAACGAGAAACATTAGACGACATGGTGGTAACAAAAAACTTACCCTGACAACTTTTTATTTCCTTCTCCAAAGTCTCCTCAATCATTGATTCCGATAAAGTGTAGCCGCTTTTTTCGCTGCGCAAACAATCGGAAACCAGCAAATCGACCCCTTTTCGACCAATTTCAGCAATTTTGCCCACCTCGGTTTTCCGGCCCAAGGGCGGACTCCAGTCAAATTTAAAATCAGCCGCGTGATAAACCAATCCCACCGGGGTTTTAATCACTAAATTAAAAGTGTCGGGGATCGAATGGGTCACATGGACAAAACTTAAATCAAACGGCCCCAGCTTCAATTGAGCCTGAGAATCAACTTCTTTAACCTTGAAACTAGTAATCAATTTTTCATCCAGCTTCGCCTGCGCCAAAGCGCTGGTCAAACGAGAGCCAAAAATTGGAAATCGAGCCTTGGTCCGAGAAAGAAAATAACTCAAGCCACCGATATGGTCTTCATGGCCGTGAGTTAAAACCAGGCCTTGGATCTTGAAATTGCTTTTCTCCAAGTAAGAGAAGTCGGGTAAAACAATTGCCTCGTCATCCTGGTCGGAAAAACCTAAACCACAATCCACAATCAATAAATCATGACCGAACTGGTAAACGAAAAAATTTTGAGTGACTTCGCCGAACTTTCCCAAAGAGAGGATTCTTAAAATTTTGTTTTGCATTTTTCTAATTATGACATTTTTAATTAACTAAAGATAATTGTTCTTCCTTGGGTTTATCAAGTCCACTTGGATTATTTGTCTGGCCAGAATCGATTGTCACTGTTTTTAAAAATCGCCCTAAAGCAAGAAAATCTGTTTTCAACGCTTCTAGAATCTGGCCATTTCTCAACCCTGCAGCCGGATGATACAGGGGAAACAAGATTTGCTCAAGCCCCAAATAATTAATTTTTCTGACTCGACCGTGAGCTTGAGAAATATATTCTTCCGGTAAAAATTTATTCATCGAGAACCTCCCCAAAGTGACAATTACCTCTGGTTTGATCGCTTTAATTTGTCCATCCAGAAAAGGCTTGCAGACTTCAATTTCTTGAGGCAAAGGGTCACGATTATCGGGCGGTCGATGTTTAAGCATGTTGCCAATAAAAACATTTTCTCTTTTTAAATTAATCGAGCCCAACAATTGGTCGAGCAATTTGCCTGCGGCACCAACAAAGGGACGTCCTTGAACTGATTCATGATATCCCGGTGCTTCACCGACAAACATCACTCGAGAATTAATTGGGCCTTCGCCGGGAACAGCTTTAGGATAGTGCCAAAGAGAACAATTTCGACACTGAGATATTTTATCTTCAATCTTTTTTAAATCTTCTTTTTCGTCCATTTTTTGTTCCTACCATTTTTACCAAGTCGGCAAATAGTCTTTTATATTAGCTTCAGTTAAATGAAACTTTTTCCCCTTATCTTCAACCACCAAACGAGCGATTTTACGACAAATTCCTTTGATATTCCTTTCCAAGGTTCTGATTCCCGCGTCAAAACCTAACGGACGAACAATTTTAGGCCAAAGCTGAGGATCAATAGTAACCGTGTCTTTGTCTAAACCTGTTTCCGTCAAAGCTTGCGGCAAGACGTAATCTTTCCCGATGGCAATTTTTTCATCATCAGAATAAGAGGGCATTTGAATCGGTTCCAAACGATCTAAAACCGCTGTCGCGATACTGGTAGTGTTGTTGCAAGTGGCAATAAACATCACTTCAGATAAGTCAACCGGATAATCAATAAAATGATCTCTGAAAGCCATGTTTTGTTCCGGATCGAGCAACTCAACCAAGACGCCCATAATGCTCGCTCTGCCTTCATCGGTGACTCGGTCAATTTCGTCCAAAAGAATAACCGGATTTTTTGCTTTGGCCCTTCTTAAAGCTTTAATCACCAAGCCCGGTTCGGCATCAGGCCGCAAACGAGACTGGCCCCGTAAATCCAACGGGTCACCCAAGCCGCCAAAAGGAATCCGAACAATTTCTCTCCCCATGGCTTCAGCGATCGAAAAAGCGATCGTTGTCTTACCGGTTCCCACCAAACCGACAAAACATAAAATTGGCGCTCGAACTAGTTTAAAAAGAGAATCGCTCGTTTTGGCTTCTTTTCGACTGCGTAAATTTAAAACCGCCATGTATTCTAGAATTCGATCTTTCACTTGATCTAGACCATGGTGGTGCTTGTCTAAAACCTGTCTGGCCCGATCCAATTCTAATATATCTCGCGAGCGCTTGAACCAAGGCAAAGAAACAATCCAATCCAAATAAAGCTCAACCCGTTCGTGCTGAGCAGAAAACTCACCGCCATAACGAATCCGTCGCTCCAAACGATCGACCATTTGAGTTACTTTCTCTTGTAAGTCTTGAGGAAAACGAGTTTGAGCTATCTTTTCTTTTAGTTCCTTAATCTCTGTCAGACTTTCACTTTTGGCAGGCATGTATCTTGTCCCTATCTTATGTCTTAAGTTTACACCATCGACAAATTAATTCTTCCCATTTTGTCGATCTCGGTTACCGTCACCGAAACTTTTTGACCAATTTTAACTATTTGATGTGGGTCTTTTACAAATTCTTTCGACATCCGCGAAACGTGAACCAAGCCCTGCTTGTTAGGTGTAATTCCCACAAAGGCACCAAAAGGTTCAATTCGCTTCACTTCACCTTCGAAAGTCATTCCTGCTTTTATCTCTTGGACCAAACTCTTAACCCATTCTTTTGCTTCTTCAACTACTTTGTTATCCGGAGAAGAAATCAAAACTCGACCATCATCTTCAACATCAATCGCGGCTCCTGTTTTAGCAATAATCTCTTTGATAGTTTTACCACCTGGACCAATCAATTCTCCAATTTTCTCCACTGGAATCTTGACCGCTTTAACTTTGGGAGCAAAACGAGATAACTTAGTTCTTGTCTTGGGCATCACTTTAAGCATCTCTCCTAAAATAAACAATCGACCTTTTTTGGCTTGTGCCAACGCTTTTTCTAATAGCTTTAAATCAAAGTCAAGCGCCTTAACGTCCAATTGAATCGCGGTAATTCCCTTTTCACTTCCGGTAACTTTAAAGTCCATATCGCCATTGAAATCTTCTAAACCAGTGATATCAGAAAGGATCACTTTACCCATCTTGCCCATGGCAATTCCTGCGATTGGAGTTTTAATAGGCACTCCAGCGTCCATTAAAGACAAAGTCGAACCACAAACCGCGGCCATTGAAGTTGAACCGTTGGAAGACATTATTTCGGAAACAACCCTAATGGTGTAGGGGAATTCACTTTCTTCCGGAATCGCCGGTTCAAGAGCTCTTTCCGCTAAAGCTCCGTGGCCAATTTCTCTCCGAGACGGCCAACCCGTCCGGCCACATTCACCCACCGAATAAGGCGGGAAATTATAATGATGCATATAGCGCTTACTTTCTTCGCCTTCAGCACTTTCGATCAATTGTTCCAGAGACGGTGAACCCAAAGTCGTAATTGTTAAAGCTTGGGTCTTCCCTCGCCGAAAACTAGCCGAACCGTGAGTTCGCGGTAAAATATTAGTTTCCATCCCCAAAGTTCTGATCTCTTCGGGCCCACGACCATCAACTCGCTTACCTTTTTTCTCAATCAAGTGATGTAAAACTTCCTTCAAGCCTTCATCCATTGCTTGTCTTACTTCCGTTCCTTTTTCTTCACCGAGACGATTCAATTGTTTTTGTCTCAAATCATCCAACCAACCGAACGACTCGCCCTGATTGGCTTCTTTTTCTATTTCCTTGGCAATCTGCGGCATCACTTCTTTTTTAATCTTCGCCACTAACTTTTCGTCAATTTCTGACTTGACAATCGCTTGCTTGGTCTTGCCCACCTTCTTTTGCAATTTTTCGATTAAACCAATGATCTTTTGTGCTTCGACAAAAGCAAAATCAATTCCTTTAAGCAAGGTTTTTTCATCGACTTCCTTGGCTTCTCCTTCCAACATAATAACCGCTTGCTTGGTCGAGCTAACGATCAAATCCATTTCGGAATATTCCGATTCTTGATGAGTAGGATTAATCAAGAAAGGAGTCTTGCTCTTCTCTTTAACCAAACCCGACTTCAAGATTCCAATCGGCCCATTCCAAGGAATGTCAGAAATTGAAAGAGCCGCTGAAGTGGCCACCGCTCCTAAAATAGCCGGATCATTTTCACCATCAACTGAAAGAACGGTAATAATTACTTGAACTTCTTGTTTATAGTCTTTCGGGAAAAGAGGACGAATCGAACGATCAATCAATCGAGCGATTAAAATGGACGCCTCGCTAGGCTTACCTTCTCTTTTAACCCAACGAGAACCCTTGATCAAGCCACCAGCATAAAGTCTTTCTTCATATTCAACTTGGAGCGGGAAGTAATCAAGTTCTCTTCTGGGTGGGGCACTAACTACCGTTGCTTGAACAACCGTATCACCGTAACGTGCCAAAACAGCTCCGTTCGCCTGGAAAGCGAACCGACCGGTTTCTAAGATTAATTCCTTGTTACCAAGAGGAAGTGACTCAGATGTTATTTGTAAGGGTTTCGAATCTTTTTTCATCCTTTTCTTTAAGATAATTTAATAGCCGACGTCGCTTGGAAACCATCGAAAGTAAACCTCGACGAGAATGAACGTCCTTGCCATGCTCCTTTAAATGAGAAGCGAGACGTTTAATTTTCTCACTCAGCAAAGCCGTCTGAACTTCCGGGGAACCGGTATCGTTCTTGTTCTGAGCAAACTTCTTAATAATTTTCTTTTTCTCTGCAATCTTAAGCGACATAATGCATGCGAATTGTAACAAAAAAAATCGGGGAGAACAAGCCTCTCTATCTTCTCTGTCTTTTATAAGTTTTTACAAACGGGTATTACTCTTATAGATCTTTGGCTGAAGCCACTCCTGAGGAGCTTCTTTCTGACCTGCTTCTTTCTTCTCTGTTTGTTCAATTGGTGGTGCTTCCGGACTTAAAGAAGGTCGCTCGATCAATTTTTCCTCTTTCGGTTGAACTGCCGGAGAACCCCGACGAGCTCCGGCCCGTAAACAATAAGCAAAAAGCTCAAAAGTCTGAGTATTGCTAAATTCAGGACTGAAATTACGACTGGCTTTTTCAATTCCTAGAGCTAAATTGGTAGCCACATCTTCTCCGAAAGGAAACTTTAATTGGCTAATCAACTCGACTGTTCTTTGAGACAAACCGGCTTGTTTTTCTCGATAAAAATGAAAGACTTTTTCCTTCGTGTCAAACAAATTCTGATTTTTTTGATACAAGTCACCCAAGTCAGTCAACTTATCCACTCCGAAGGTTAAAACTAAATCGAACTGGGCTCCACCATAAGTAAATCGGACATCTTTACTAGACAAGGGCCGATTACCTTCTTCCGGTTGAACAATCAAGTTAAATTTTTTGCCTCGGGGATTATTTTCGTCTATCTGATAGCTAACTTTGGCAATCGCCTCTTTGACATAATCCAAAGAAACAATTAGGTTCTTTCCCTCCAATTCCGTTTTAATCTGATCAACTCCGACTAAAGAAGAAAGATTAACTATCGGTAATTGCGGTGAAACGATCTCCACTTGCTTGCCTAAACTCTTCAAACTGAGAAACACGGCTAACGCAGCCGCGGTCTCGTCAAAATCATTATTAGAAGGTAAAACCAACAGAACCGAATTGGCGTCGGCTAACTTCTCGTTCAATCTGGTAAAAAAACTGTTTTCGGCCATAATTTTCGCTTTTTTTACTTAACCGATAGTATCACATCTCCCACTTTAAAGTCAATTTCTTTGGTGAATTGAAGACCAAATTCTTGATCAGCCTCAACTCGATCAACCACTTCTTTCCCCGTTTTCAAAGACGCAATTCGTGCCCCTTTTATCTGTTCACTTTCTCTTTCCACTATCACTCTGTTGGCCCGATTAATCACTCCTTCGGTAACCTTGCCACCAGCCACTCGATCACTTTTATTGATCACAAATTCGGCCAATATTTGAGCCCGACCAAGAATCTCTTGTTCTGGTTCAGGGTCTAAAATTTTCTCAATTCTTTTCTCAATCGACTCAACCAGTTCATAAATAGTCTTGTGAGTGCTAACCTTCACTCCTTCTTCTTCCGCCAATTTTTTGATCGCTGGTCGAAGCTTAACATTAAATCCTATAACTTCCAGATTGCAAGCCGCCGCTTGAAATATGTCTGATTCACAAATTTCCCCTACTTCTTTCTTGAGCAAAGCACAATTGGTCGGTAATTGAGCCGAAATTGCCTCTAAGGTCCCCAAAGTATCGGCTTTCAAAATAGCCCTAAAGCAAGCGTCTTTTGCCCGTTCTTCCTCGTCAGAGAGAAGTTGACAAACAGAACCAATCGTCTTTTGCCCTTTCTGGCTCCCTTTCTTTAAAACTTCTGCACCCACTAAAGGCAATTGATTAAAACCTAAGACTTCAGCCGCTTGTCCAGGAAGAACTTGTTTCAAGCTTTTCTTGTTCTCGTCAAAAAGAGCTTTTATCTTTGACACTGTCCCACCAATTTCAACCTCGTCACCTAAATTTAAGCTCCCTTCTCGAACCAAAATCGTCGCCAAATTACCACAACGTTGATCTAGCCTCGATTCAATCACCACCGCTTTCAATTCCTTTTTTGAATCGCTTGTTAACCCCTTCATTTGAGCTAACAGTAAAATCATCTCCAAAAGATCATTCAAGCCAGCCCCGGTCTTAGCAGAAACGGGAATAGTCACTACTTGACCACCATATTCTTCGATTTCTATTCCTGCTTCAGCAAGACCTTTTTTGACATTATCCAAATAAATATTGGGCAAATCAATCTTGTTTAAAGCAACTAAAAAATCAAGCTTGGCCGCTTTGATATATTTCAAGCTTTCTTTGGTTTGCTCCTTAATGCCTTCATTGGCAGCCACAACCAAAACCGCTAAGTCAGCTACTTGCGCGCCCCGAGAGCGCATTTTCCCGAAAGCCGCGTGACCAGGAGTATCAATGAAAGTAATTTTCTTCTGACCGTCTTTTTGATTCACCTCAACCTGAAAGGCACCGATATGTTGCGTGATCCCACCGGCTTCCTTAGAAGCTAAATTAGTTTTTCTGATTTTATCAAGCAAAGAAGTTTTACCGTGATCGACATGACCGAGAACCACCACCACCGGTGGACGAACGGATGAAGCCTGAATCCCTTTTTGTTGAGACACACGCTTCGGAAGAATCTTGGTAGTCGCTTTTTTCTTTTTTTGAGTCATGAGTAATTCCTAGACAGGCAAGTGTTCCTCGTCTCATTTTTTCTTTGCCTGCTTGGCCTCCTTGTTTTTACTTTCTCGTTTAATTTTTTTCTTCTCCGGCTTACTCTTTGTTTCCTTAACCTTTTTCTTCTTTACCGGTTTCTTGTCTTTTTCTTTCTTTTCAACTTTTTTCTCCGCTTGCTGAATATCAATTTTATATTCCGTCAACCTGGCCGCTAAACGAACGTTCTGGCCATCTTTACCAATCGCCAAAGAAAGTTGATCGTCAGGCAAAGAAACTGTCGCCAATCTCTCCACTTCGTCAATTTCAACCTGGATGCCTTCGGCCGGAGCCAAAGCAGACGAGATAAAACGAATCGGGTCGTCACTGTATTGGATGATATCAATTTTCTCCCCGCTCAATTCATCAATCACTGCCTGGACTCGAATTCCCTTTTGACCCACACAAGAGCCAACCGGATCTACTCCTGCCTGTCGAGAAACCACGGCAATTTTAGTTCGACCTCCTGGCTCTCGAGAAATTTTCTTGATCTCCACGGCTCCAGAGGCAATTTCCGGAACCTCACGTTTAAAAAAACCTCTCACTAAACCCGGATCCACTCGAGAAACGATAATTTGTTCACCCTTGGAAGTATCAATAATTTCTTTAATGTAAAAAGTATACTTATTACTAAGTTCATAATTTTCTGATCTTACTTGCTCGTTTAACGGCATTAAAGTCTCAGCTCGGCCAATATCAACCACAATATTCGGTCCTTCGAAGCGAAGAATCATTCCGCTCGCCAAGGTGCCAATCCGTTCAATATATTCCTTCAAGATTGCGCTTCTTTCGGCTTCACGAATCTTTTGTACTAAAACTTGTTTGGCGATTTGAGCGGCGATTCGACCAAAATCAGGCGGAGTAATTTCTTTTCTCTCTTTTTTCTTTTTTTCCGGGTAAGAAAAAATTTTACTTTCACCGGTTTTCTCATCCAATTCAACCTCATAAACAAGGTCTTCATCCATGTTCGCATCACGTTTATAAGCTGCCAGCAAGGCTTCTTTCATAGAATCCAAAGCCGCCGCCGGCTCAATATTATGTTCTGAACAAATCTGGTTTAGGGCAAGAGCGAATTCCGTTCTTGCTTTAAGCATTGCCATTTTTATTTTTCCTATAAGAAAGGTGGGAAAAACCCACCTCATAAAACACATCCAAAACTAAAACAGTTCTACAAAAGAATTTTACCAACAAAGCCTTACCAAGTCAATCGACCCTGGGGCTTATTAAAGATTACATTCAGTCAACAAAAGTCAAAGCGATACCTTTTTTTTCTGCTCTTCCGGTTCGACCAATCCGGTGAACGTAATCATCATATGATCCCGGTACATCATAATTGATAACGTGGGTAACATTCTCTATATCAATCCCTCTGGAAGCCACATCCGTGGCCAGCAAAACCTGAACTTCATTATTCTTTAACATTTTCAACGCCCGTAACCGTTGTCCCTGGCTCTTATTACCGTGAATCGCCGCCGCTTTAAAACCTCTCCTAGTTAGATTGGCTTCAAGTTTATTCACTCCCCATTTGGTTCGACCAAAAACCAAGACCTTTCTAAATTCCTCTTTGATCAACAAGTCATGAAGAATCTCAAGCTTGTTTTTACCCCGAGTTCGAATTATGTCTTGGTCAACATTTGGAGCTGTTGCCCCCGTCTTTACCGACACGGTTACTGGATCAGTCAAGAAACTTTGCATGACTACCTTGGTTTCTCCGGGTATTGTTGCTGAGAAAAACAAAGATTGGCGATTTTTTGGTAAAAGCGAAACAATGTGTCGAACGTCATGGATAAATCCCATGTCCAACATCCGGTCAACTTCATCCAAAACAACGTTTTCGTAGTGACTTAGATTCAAAAGCCGTCGCCCTTCTAGGTCCTTGATTCTTCCAGGGGTTCCAATCACAAAATTTGGCCGACGAAACAGATCACGAGCTTGGGCGTTTAATGAGGCGCCGCCGATACACAGGGTGGAAAAAATTCCCATCCCTAAACTAAACAGCTTAAATTCATCTTGAATCTGAACCGCTAGTTCACGAGTGGGTGTCACGATCAAGATCTTTTGGCTTCGGTCTCTTGCCACCTTTGTAATCAAGGGCAACAAAAAAGCCGCCGTTTTCCCGGTTCCAGTATTAGCGATGCCAACTAAATCCTTGCCTTTTAAGATAGGAAGAATTGCCTGATCTTGAATCGCGGTTGGTTTATCAAAACCCCGGACTAAAACATTCTTTTTTACCGTTTCATCCAAAGAGAAATCCGAAAAACTATTCTTTGACATATACGGCGTTTCGAGAACATCGTCCGCCTTCTTGACAAACATAAGGGGGTTCAAAGAAACACCTTTGTTTCGATGCCTGTTTTGACCATATGACCGATTAGGTCGATATTGACCGTTTGATCGACTATTTTGCCCGCGAAAACCACGAGAATGACCATGTTTAAAATTTCTCATTTTTTTATACTATTGGCTTTTAAAAAGGAGGCGATTCAAAAAAGGGGAAGATACGAATACCTAAACCAAGTAAACCGACTCAAGACAGTATTAACCACTGATCAATCTTTAAAGCTAACAAAGAGGAATTGTAACACGCTCCGTCCTTGTCGTCAAACAATAAGACAATTTTGCTTGCTAAGTGTTAATAAGAAAAGATTAAAAATGAGAACATATCCGTTAAGAGTATGTTGCCAATTACGAAGTTGCTTGCCTTGTCCCCCCACTAAAAGCGCCAATTCCTAGAAGAAATCCAAAATCATACCACCGGCCATTATTATTTGTTTCATATATCTTTACGTCAGTTGTAAATAATCCAATAATAAAAATAAGGCCGGCGACTATTCCATGCCACAAGCCTGCCCAAAAACCCGCAGGCTTAGCGCCAGAAAGTTTATATTTTGAATTAGGCCCAGCAATGAAAAGTATGTTTGGCGATGATTTCTTTTCTTTCATAAAAAAAGAATATCGTTTTAGTAAATAAATGTCAAATCGTTCAAGATATGAATAATCAAGATGGCTTTAAGAATAGAACTAACACAACAAGTCTTTGTGAAAACAAACTTCCTTGATGTTTGTCTGAGACAATATGGTCTTGTAGGAAAAATTTTAAAACCGTTCTGGTTTGTCCTGTGTTA
>Ga0208904_1000480_pt1 | contig 33648 bp, 29 predicted proteins | sample AntAceMetag02UKB_FD_184774 | JGI IMG/M metagenome (GOLD analysis project Ga0208904, IMG submission 184774) | Saline lake microbial communities from Ace Lake, Antarctica - Antarctic Ace Lake Metagenome 02UKB (SPAdes) (version 2) | ecosystem: Environmental > Aquatic > Non-marine Saline and...
CAATATGCATATTTATACATACAATAATACATATACAAAACAAACAATTTAGGTTCAAATATGTTCGAGTGGGACGAAACGAAAAACGAAGCCAACATAGATAAACATGGTGTTTCTTTTGAATTTGCTAAAAAAGCTTTTTTCGATCCCAATCGAATCATTGTTGAAGACCTCGACCACAGCGTTGGTGAAGAGAGGTTTTTCTGCCTCGGTAAAACTGCTGATGGTGTTTTGACTGTCCGTTTTACCTACCGTAACCATGTTATTCGAATCTTCGGAGCCGGATATTGGAGAAAAGGGAAAAAGCGCTATGAAAAAGAAAATCAACTACACTGATGAAAACATCAAACTGGGTAAAACAGTCAAAGACTTTTTGCCTTCTCCCGCCAAATTAGCTCAAAAAGAAGAAACCGCAAGAATTACGATCAATTTAAACAAAGCAAGTGTGGCATTCTTCAAAGATGAAGCTAAAAAATCGGGTATTCCCTATCAAAAGTTAATTAGAAAAGTGATTGATCTATATGCCGATCATCACACTGTTTGACTAATGGTTTGTTTGCAGGGATCTGTCTGTTTGGTTCAATACCACAAAAAGTTTTGACTGCCCCAATCAACTCAACAAAACCTGAATCCTGCTGGGGAGGATAAAAACGCAGAAAGGAATGGAAGCCCCGAGCATGCGCACGGGTTTATTCCCCCTTAAAAGCCGGCTCCCGCTTTTCCATAAATGCCACAAATCCCTCCTGGGCATCCTTGGACACTGATACTCTCTGTATGCCCTTACCTTCCATTTCCCAACCCTTTTCCAGACCGTCATAGTCATTGGCAGACATGGCGTTGAGGACACATTCCACTGCGAGGGGTGGTCTCTTCACCAGCAATCCTGCCAGTTCCATGGCATCATCTAGCAGGGTTTCCGGTGTCGATTTTTTAGTAATCAGGCCAATATCCAACGCCTCCTGAGCGCCAATCCGCTTGCTGAACAGAATCATGTCCAGCGCCTTGGCCTTGCCCACAACCTCTTTCAATAACTGCGTGCCACCCCAGCCGGGGGTAATCCCCAGGTTCAGTTCAGTCAGTCCCACGGTGATTTTCTCACCCTCAGCCATAATTCTGAAAGTACAGCAGAGCGCCAACTCCAGGCCGCCACCCATGGCAAAACCATTAATGGCTGCGATGACCGGCTTGGGGAAACGATGGATTCTTTTCCAGAGCTCAACCCCCCTGGCACTGATTTCCGCCGTATTGGCGGCGTCACTGACGTCAAATCCGGCGGAAAACGCTTTTTCACCCCCTCCGGTGATGATAACCACCCGGGTTTCCGTGTCGGTTTCCACATTGTCGATCACCTTGGCAAAATCGTTCATGGCGGCCAGGTTCCAGGCGTTAACCGGTGGATGGTTAAGGGTGATCATAGCGATATTGTTCTTTTTTTCAAGCGTGATGTTTTCCAGTTCCATATTCCTTACTCCCTTAAATTTAAATCAGGGGCATATTACCAGACAGGAGAGGTCACCATAAAACAGGTTGATCCAATAAACATGCCCCCGAAAGTCTTTGTTAGTTACCGATACTGACCGTCCTTGATCATCTGTGTGGGCTTGAAGATCTCCTTCCCAAATCTTTCAGTCAGACCGTCCAGGCGTTTGGTCAGGTCTTCCGGTTCCATGCCTTTGGCCATGCCGATCAGTCCCATGGGATTTCCAGTCGCATTGATAATAGCCACATCAATATCCTCCAGACTGCAGGCCCCTTCAGCAATGATCTTGGTGGCTTCGTTGGTGTTGACGGCAATGAGATCCATGGGATCAAACTTGTCAGTGGCTTTGCTGAGATCGATATTGGGACGGCCTGCTGACCAGTCAAAAATTCCCTTGCCTGATTTCTTGCCCAAATCCCCATTTTTCACTTTTTCGGCAATCGTTTTGCCAGGAGTAAAATCGGGGTGAATGGTTTCTGCGAAATAGACCCCGCCGTGACAGGCGATATCCAGTCCGCTGTAATCCATGGTTTCATATGGCCCCATGGGCATTCCCAAGCTTCGTAACAAGGCGTCAATGGACTCCGGATCGATTTCACCTTCATCCAGAATGGCACTTAGCAGCACGCCCGCAGGTGCCTGGACACGGTTGACGATAAAGCCGGCCACATCCTTCTCCACCCTGACCGGAACCTTGTTGGTTCGTTTTACGAACTCAACGCCAATCTGCATGGTTTCATCCGATGTTTGGTCACCTTTAATGACTTCTACCAGCTTCATTAGCACGGCAGGGTTGAAGTAATGAAGCCCCACCACCTTTTCCGGTCGGTTGGTGATGGAGGCGATATCCGAGATTTTCATGGTGGAAGTATTGGAAGCTAGAATCGTATGGGCAGGAGCGGCTTTATCCATTTTGGTAAAAACCTCTTTTTTCAGTTCCATCAGTTCGGGAACCGCTTCGATCACCAGATCAGCTGATCTGACCGCATCTTCAACCTCAATAAAGGTCGTCAATAGCTTACTCTTGATGGTGTCAAAATGTTCTTGAGTAACCTTGCTTTTACTGACCATTTTTTCCAGGCTATCATAGATCCGCTTAACGCCACGATCCACGAATTCCTGTGTGATATCCTGCAGTATCACCTGGTACCCTGCGATCAGAGCAACTTCAGCAATCCCATGTCCCATATCTCCGGCACCAATTACCGCAATGGTTTTAATATCATCAATCTTCATCTCTTATTCTCCATATTTAGAATGTTAAAAGGGTTATAAATGAATCAATGTCGATAATCTTACAGATTTTACGCTGCTAATCCGCCAGTCTCGCCTTTAACTCGTTGGGTTTCTCAGGATAAGTCTCGGCGAGATTACCCTGCTCTGTGGAATCCTGAGCCAGATTGAAAAGCCATTGCTGAAACACTATTCAAATCAAATTTGCACGCCTGTGTAAATATTATCATATAGGGAGAAATGTCTGTCAAGCCATATTTAGCACATATGTGAAAAAAGCAGCTTGGCCGTCTGAAAGTAGCTCTTTAGCAGAGACACGAGGGAATATATTTGTCTTTTGATTTAGAGAAAAAGCAAAACTGCGGCGAGAGATTTCTAAGATTTTTGATCACGCTCAAAACGGTTTGAGGGTGAATAGGGCTATTCTTATCGAAAAAGGGAATCGCCTGTTCCACACCCTCCGGTCCGTATAAATCCAGTTTTTGTGCTCTTCCCCCAACAAAACTGTTGAAAGAGAGTTCCCCCATATCGGAGATATGATCGGAATGATAATGGGTCAGGCAAAGGGCACTCAGCTTGCTGTTTGGCAGGTTTAACAGGCTCATATTCCTCACAATACCAGGTCCCACATCCACTATAATAAACTCACCACCCGCAATAATGGCAACTCCGGAGCTGTCCCTTGTCTCATTAGCCAATGGACCGCCTGTTCCCAGAAGAAAGATATGCATCTTTTCGCTGGAAAGCAGGGCGGCTTGTTTCTCCTGGTTTTCTGCCATTCTTTCTCTGATCATGGATTCAACATAGCTTTGGCATGAAGCCAGGGTGAACGTGAGCAATGAAAACAATATTAGCTTTAAAAACGTCTTCATGGTTTAATCCTGTTTGATAAATAGATTTAACTGACATATTCACAAAAAAACACGCAACGGTTTCCCGGTTTTAACCACGTAAATATTTTTCCATCGTGACCTGCCCCCGGTTTTAGTACCACTTGCTAAGTCAGAGGTTGGGGCGTCTTTTCCCTTATAGATGTAAACCAGATAGGTTTGAAAATCAAAGGCCGAATGACCTCCGGTGCCGGTGGTCTATAGCCAAGGCTGCTGTGAGGCCGGAAATGATAAATTCAAGTTCATTAACAGGAACGATTTGATGAAGCAATCTGTAAATTTGTATTCCAAATCAACAGATTACCATGTCGCTATACTCCTCGGAATGATAGAATATGTGACCTGATACAACTGACCAACGCAGATTGGGCTGTGAATCATGCATAATCAGGTAAAGTAATTTGATTCTATCTTTAAGAGGACAGAAAAATTGCATTCAATTAACTCGAGCTTAAAAACTCAGTAAAGGAATATAATTTTTTTTATATTATCACGCTATCAAATTCTAGGCTAATCCCAGTTTATCCATGACAGCGCTGGACGGCTCCCCGGTTTTTCGGTCCCAACCCCATTCCGCATAGTAATCCTCGATCATCAATTTCACATCGTCCGGGGACAATGAGGCTTCTGTAACGTATTCTTTGAACCCATCAGCTTTAAACCAACGTTCAGGCAGAGATTGATCTGTTTCACGCGGGATATTCTCGCGAAGATTCATGAGCCGGTACAAGGTCCAGATTCGATCCACCCTTTCCCTGAGCTGGTCAAGATTGGTTTCGATTCCAGTAACCGCTTCATAAATATTGGCACATAATTCTGCATTATAAAACCGATTGACCTGGGCCCGGACACATATCCCGATTGACCCCAGCAGGCTGAACCAGCTGTGAGAGTATTTCAGGAGCGTGCCGACTTTCAGGGCTTTTTCTTCCTTTGCTGTTTGAGAAGAGGAGATAATTCGCTCAGCTGCGTCCTCCGGGATCCCCATACGTTTAAAGTGTTTGTAAAAAACATCCAGCGGACGTTTGGCAAAATAGGTAGGCGAACCACCGGAGCCGACATGCGGCCCCCTGGGATCAAGCACCTGCCCTAATTCCATTGTGCCGAAGAGACTCCAGGGCAGAGCTGAACCGGGACCGGCATACGGATGGATCCCTTTTATGATTGCCGGTGCATACTGTTTGCAATCCTTACCGTACTCCTGGATGATTCGCTTAAATCCATCTGCCAGAATATCGCCTAATCCCTGCCGTAGCGCAATTTTTTCAGCCCAGGTTTCCAGGGAATGAAAAGATTCGATTTTAATCTCAGGATCTACCAGGTTTGCCGGGATGATCCCATTTTCAGCCAGTGACCTGGCAAAATTCATGATCCCGAAAAACTCAAAGTAATCCAGTCCGTAACTATCCAGAATGGCAACCAGCCTGATCGCTTCACGATAATCCTCGATGCCGTACATTTGCGGGGTAAAGAGGTTGATGGCGGAGCTGGAACAGACCACTTGTCCGGCGAATTCGCCGTCTTTTATCTCAACAATATCTTTACAGCCGAAAGGACACGAGACGCAAGCTACATGGCGTTTACGAATTTTATCATAGATCTCCATGGGTACCATGGGGAAGCTCTTGATCATTCCCATGTCCTGCCACTCTTTTAAATACGGATAGTCCCGGATTTGCTGCATGAGTGTTTTATTCAGGCGTTTGTATGCTTTTCTATCAGCCGTTTGTATCCCCTGACTGCCTTTCACCAGGATCGCTTTCAGATTTTTGGAACCAAAAACAGCTCCCAATCCGCCCCTGCCCAAGGTGGCAATGCGATCAATAAAAGCCATGGAAAAGGCTGACAGGTTCTCCCCAGCCTGGCCGATCGAGATAACACCTGCCGGACGCTCAAACCTGTCCCATAAATCACTGGCGGTCTCTTCGACGCCTTTTCCCCAGAGGTTACCTGCGTCACAGATTTCGACTGTATCATCCATTATTTTTAAATAGACCGGCTTGTCCGCTTTCCCCTTAATCACGATATGATCAAATCCGGAATTCTTAAGCTGGCAGCCGAAATCGACGCCTCCGGCCCCGCACCAGCCGATGGTATCACTGGACGGGAGTTTGGAAACGGCAAAAACCCTGGAAGTGGATGGAAAGCTGGTACCCACCAACGGACCGGCACCAATCGCAATGACGTTTTCCGGCTCCAAGGCGCCGGTTCCGGGGATAATATTGTCATAGGCCAGCTTCAGCGTCAGTCCCAGGCCGCCGATAAACTTTTCCGCCAATTGCATATCCAGCGGTTCCTGTTTGACCTCTCTGGTAGTCAGGTCAATTTTGAGGATCTTTCCTGCAAAACCTCCGTTTTTCATGGGTCAACCTCCGTCAGTGTTTTCTGTAATACGCCAAAAAAGCAATTATCAGCACAAATACCGCACTTTCTGCATTTTTCCGTGAAGGTGATTGTACTATCCAGACCGTTTGTCTGCACCCGAATCCGGGCGGCATTCTGGTTAAATGTTTTGAAGTATGCGTCCGAACATCCCAACTGGCATCTTAAACAAAAAGTGCAGTTTTCTTCGGTGACATCGATTTTATATTTGTCCATAATGTTTCAGTTACGTTAATAAAAACCCGCAAAGTATTTAAGATGATAGATGATAATTGATAAGAATTTGCTTTTATTGAGTCAAACCATTTTTCTAGCTTCCTTTTTGTTGATCACATTACACAGAAATGCAACCCCCTAATTCATTATTGCTTGATCTGGGCCAATCCAAATTCGCTGATAAGTGCTGCCATCTGGGCGCTAGCAACAGCGTTTTTGCTGGTGGCTGTGCCGTCCCGGACCCGCCCCATGATGCCAAAGGCAATCGCGGCCACTCTGAAGAGGTTAAAGGCGATATAGTAATCCCAATTGTCAATGGTCTTAATCCCCATGCGGCTGAAGTATGCTTCGACAACCTCCTCTTCAGTGGGGATGTTATTTGCTTTCAGATCCAGCCCGGGAAGACCACCTTCTACTCCACGTGGCGCACGCCATGCCAGGCAGAGATGGCTGAAGTCGGACAAGGGATGACCCAAAGTGGACAGTTCCCAGTCAAGAACGGCCAGGATTCGGTTCTCAGTCGGATGAATAATCATATTGTCCAGGCGGAAATCTCCGTGGACAAGGGTGGTTTCATCCGCTTTACGTCTTAATATTCTCTCAAAATTCTTCGACCCGCACTAATTTTGTGAACTTCATCCGCGCCATCATATATCCGGGCAGCACGCTCATGTGCATAATACCAGGCGATGGGCGTATCATCAGACATGCCCAGGCCGCCATGGACCTGCAAAGCTCTGTCGATAACTCTCTGCATGGCGTTGGCAACATGGAACTTTATGATGGAGATATCTTTCATCGCCTCTTTGACGCCCTTGTTTTCAATCACCCAGGCCGTATTCAATACCATCAGTCGTGATGATAAAATATCAGCGGCGCTTTCTGCCACATAGGATTTGATAATATCCGAGTCCGCCAGTACTTTAGTTGGTGTTCGTCGTCTTTTTTTGGCATAGGAACACATCAGGTCAAAACAGCGGTTCATGATACCGATCCAGCGCATGCAATGGTGAATTCTTCCAGGTCCCAACCGCTCCTGGGCCAGCACAAATCCCATCCCTTCACCACCCAGAATATTCTCCTGCGGCACCCGGCAATTTTGGAATAGAACTTCGGCATGGCTGTTATAACCCGATCCCACATGTCCCATTATCGATATATTTCGGACCATGTTAAAGCCGGGCGTATCGGTTGGAACGATGATCATGCTGGCTTTCATGTGATTTGACTCCGCCTCCGGGTTGGTTTCAGCCATGACAATAGCAAAGTTTGAACCATCGCAAGAGGATGCATACCATTTGTGACCATTGATCACATAATCGTCACCGTCTTTTTCTGCTGTCGTCAGCAACCAGGTCGGATTGGAACCCGCAACCTCAACCTCAGTCATGGCAAAGCAGGACCGGATTTTTCCCTCGACGGCAGGTCGACAGTATTTCTCCTTCTGCTCTGGTGTTCCATATTTATGCAGAATCTCGATGTTTCCGGCATCGGGAGCCTGACATCCAAAAACATAGAGTCCCATCGGAGACCGTCCCAAAGCTTCAAAAACCATGGCGGATTCCATCAATGGAAGCGCCATTCCGCCATACTCCTTAGGATGAAGTGGTGCCCATAACTCCATGCGCCGGACCATCTCTCTTTTCTTTTCCAATTCCGGTTCCATCTCTGCGGGCTCTTTTTCAAATATGTCACGTTCCATGGGGACCAATTCCTTGTCTACAAACTCATTGATCATATCAAGGATCGCCTGAATTTTTTCAGATACTTCAAAAGCCATTTGTTTTCTCCTGTTTATTTGTTAATACGATACAGGAAGGGCAGTAAAATCTGTCCTTCCTCCTGAGCGATCTGCAAGGTTTGCATCAGCTGGCGCTTTCCTCCATCTTCTCCTTTAGATAGACCCAGCCCGGCAGAAAACTGTTGTCTATCTTTGTTCGAGTTGCTTGAAGGGGATAGCCCATGTTTTTCTCGCCGCCTGTCTGGAAGATATTCTTCTTGATGGTGAACAGAAGCTGCCCCGGAACGGCCACTGCTATTTCATGAGCATGGGTTCCTGATACCGCCTGGTCGCCAGCTCCGGGCAGAATCACTTCCGGTGTCCCGGTTAGAAAGGGTTTCAGGGCACCCTTGATACAGGATTCGGCAAAACCGTTGAAGCTTGAGGTGACAACATGGTTCCCTTCATAGCTCAGGGCCTGAATGATATGGGTGGCCTGTCCGGGATCACAATAGAGCAGAATGGAATCAGGGATAAAAGGAGCGCTGGTCAAAGGTGCTACCAGAAAACCGCAGTGTTCCTTCGCTCTCTTCAGGTTCTCTTCGGATGCCCAGTCTGCGCCAGCAGACATTTGGCAGCGAATCTCGGAATCGTAGTCCTTACGCCACTGGTTCAATATCTGACTTTGGACAAATTCCTCCCACGGCAATTGCAACCAGCCCTGGGCCCAGGAACTAGGAACGCAGAAGTTGTCCTCTTTGGTCATGACGCTGCAGGTTTGGTTCCTGCGGGCGTAAGTGATAGCCTGGCAGAGGGTCCAGCTCTCGCCGATTTTGCTGGGCTGAATGAAATCATCCGGGATTTCCGATTCATCCTTGATATACTTAATTGCCACCGGATAGGTGGCCAGCCTCAGGTCGTTCCAAATCTCCCGGCCGGTTTGTTGGTATTGTTCAATAGTTTCCATGTTTGATTCCTTTTTTTTATCAATGAATAGGGGCTGAATGTCATTAACTTAAGAAAAGCTTCGTTCTCGAATCCCCCTTTGAAGGGGGCTTGGGGGATGTTACTTTATTCAGTGTATTCGCCACTTAATCCAACATCCCCCTGCCCCCCTTCTAAGAGGGAATTTGGCTCTTAATATCTAAGCCGACCCGTTGTCAGTTTGCCCACAGGATATATTCATCATTTTCTTCCCAGGGTTGATCAATTGTTTTGTCGACTCTTTTCGGGACTTCGAGCAGCGATGGCCATTTTGGCTTAGCCCTCGCATTCCGGTTGAAATCCGCCAGTATCGCCTTCAATTCGCCGGCTTTCTCAGGATGTGTCTCCGCGAGGTTGACCTGCTCCGTGGGATCCTGAACCAGATTGAAAAGCCATTGTTGATGGGTCTTCTCTATGATCTGTAGTTTCCAGTCGCCCACCAGCACGGTTTGGTAACTCCCGGCGTCCCAGACCAGTATTTTATGGGGAGGTCCGTTTGCGGTCCCGTTGACAAAGGGAAGCAGGTCCACGCCATCGATAACACGATCTGCCGGCAAGGCAGTGCCCGATGCGGCTGCAGCTGTTGCAAAAACATCCACTTGCCCCACCGGATATTGGTAAATTAACCCTTTTGCTATATTGGCCGGCCATTTCATGAAGAAGGGGACATGAAGGCCTCCCTCAAAAAAAGTCGATTTCCAGCCCCGGTATGGCTGGTTGAGGTCAGGCAGGCCGAGATAATTGGGAGCACCATTATCGCTGGTGAAGACTACCAGGGTGTTTTCCTCGAGGCCGTTTTGTTTCAGCGCGTCCAGAACCCGGCCGACTCCGCGGTCCAAAGCCCGAATCATGGCAGCGTACACACGCAGGGTGTGGTTTTCGATGTGAGGCAGGGCATCATAATCTTCACGGGTTGCCTGCAGCGGCGTGTGCACCGCGTTGAATGACAAGTACAAAAAGAAAGGCCGGTTTTTATTATGTCCAATCACCTTTGCCGCTTCTTGAGCCAGGTAGTCAGTCAGGTACCCTTTCGGCACAAAACGCTCGCCACTGTTGGTGGCTACATTGTAGTCGTTGTTTTTCCACTCAAAGGTACTAATAGGATCAAAGTCAAGCATGGCGTTAACAACCGCCGGATCATCTTTTGGCAGATAAAGGGTGGAGCCTGAGGGGTGCGCAACAAATTGCCTGAATCCCTGGGTATCAGGCCGAAATTTCTCCGCGTCACCCAGGTGCCATTTTCCCACCAGCGCCGTATAATATCCCTTCTGACTCAGTAGTTCAGCCAGGGTAATCTCTTCCGCAGGCAGGCCCTGTTCCATAAAGCCAGGAACCTCATCCTCACGTTCCGCCATATATTTGGGTGGATGGGGTTCGTCCTGGCGCATCTCGGCGATATTTTTCGCAAATGCTGCCGGAACCGGGGTTGATACAAAACCGATGCGACTGGGAAAACGCCCGGTCAACACCGACGCGCGCGATGGAGCGCAGGTCGCGTGTCCGGCATAACCATTGGTAAAGTTAACGCCTTCGCGAGCGATGGAATCGATATGGGGTGTTGGCACGATTCCGTTGGCGACACCACCCCCGTTATAGGTTAAATCGTTGACGCCCATATCATCCACCATAATCAAAACGACGTTGGGAGGCCGATTCTCAGGCGCTGTCTCTGCTTCCGCAGGACCCTTCTCCCAGACAACCTCTCGATGGGGGCCGATGGGATGCATGATGCGGCCTATTAAACCCACATTCTCAAAAATAAAATTTCTGACAAAACGGGCGCCAACAATGCCAACCAAAACCACAATCACCAGCCCGATGAACCACTTCTTATATTTCATAACGTCTCCATCTCATGCTCGCTTCTGTCGAATAGGGTGCACCAAAAACATGTGGGTATGTGATCATAATCGCTTCAAGAGGTTATTTATTCAAAAAAACGCATGAATCCATCCTTGGAGTTCTTACGTTCGAGTCTCGGCAATTCAGCTGAACAAACAACCTCTTTCCGCTCACAGGTCCCCACAAATTTTTGGTGTACCCGTCGGATACATACTATTTACACATCTGTGCTAATATTTTTATATGGGGTTTGACAGGATATTGTCAAGCTAATTTCAGCACAAGTGTGTATATTGTTACATGTCATAATATATCAATGTTCAACAGAAATTTTCACGTATGTGCTAAATATGGCTTGACAATTTCCTTCTTCCCATATAGAAATATTAGCACATACGTGCAAATTAAACTTATTTTTAACAGCATACCGATGCCAATACATATCGTTATGAAGGTGGCCTAATCTATAGGCAGGCAAATCCGCCTCCAGGCAGATAATCTGAAGACCTGCGACAGGCAACGCTGAAGCCGATGGCGTTGAGATGACATCTTAGTTTATTCAACCTATACGAGCACCCATAAATTCTGGGTCACAACGAAACATGAGAAATGCGGGGACATGTAACAAGTACATGTCCCCGCATTTCTCATACTAACATGGGAGATAATATGATAGAAGCATTAGCCCTGGATCAAATCAAACAGAAGATCGGAGAGGAGTTTTGTGTCAGCGACTGGTTGCAGATTGACCAGGATCGCGTGAATCAATTCGCCGAATGCACAGGCGATCACCAATGGATTCACGTGGATCAGGAGGCGGCAAAACAAGGGCCTTTTGGAGGAACCATTGCCCATGGTTTTTTAACCGTTTCGCTGATCTCTTGTTTAGCCAGCCAGGACGGTTTTGTTCCGGAGGGAGCAACAATGGCGGTCAACTACGGTTTGAATAAGGTCAGGTTACTGAACCCTGTCCTGGTCGGCTCCAAAATCAGGGATCGCATGACCTTGACGGAGGTTACTGAAAAACCTGGTAATCGGGTGCTCATCACCGTTACCCACACCATTGAGATCGAGGGTGTGGAGAAGCCTGCCTGTATCGCTGAGCTTCTGACGATGTATATGCAATAATGTTTTCCACCTTTTGGTGGAGGTTTTTTCTAAATTTTACCGTTAGTTTGAACCCCATTTCAAAGCTTGCGGAAGAGGACGTTAATAAGAAGAGGAATCCATGGATAAAGTAAATTTTGAAAACAGGGTTGCCATCATTACCGGTGCCGGTCAGGGAATCGGCCGCATGTATGCCCTTGAACTCGCCCAGAGAGGGGCAAAGGTTGTGGTTAACGATCTGGGCGTTGCCCGGGATGGAGAGGGTACCGACACATCAGCCGCCGATACGGTTGTTGAGGAGATTAAAGCGGCAGGTGGGGAAGCGACCGCCAACTATGATTCAGTGGCCACCATGGCCGGCGGAGAAAACATCGTAAAGACAGCCCTGGATGCCTATGGGGCGGTCGATATCCTGGTGAACAATGCCGGAATCCTGCGAGACCGGTCCTTTGTCAAGATGAGCGAAGAGGAGTGGGATCTGGTGATTGCCGTTCATCTGAAGGGCGCCTTCAGCGTCACCCAGCCAGCGGTTAAGGTGATGCGCGAAAAGAATTATGGACGGATTGTCTTTACCTCTTCGACTTCCGGTTTATATGGCAATTTTGGTCAAACCAATTATGGTGCTGCCAAGATGGGACAGATCGGGATTATGAACTCCCTCAAGCAGGAAGTGGCCAAGTATAATATCAAGGTCAACGCCATTGCTCCCACTGCCTGGTCCAGAATGACCGAAGATGTGTTTCCGCCTGAATTTGAACAGAAGCTGAAACCCCAGTTCAACGAACCGATGGTGCTCTACCTCTGTTCTGAAGAGATCCAGGCCTCCGGTCAGATCTTCACCATGGGTGCCGGCTGGTATGGCAGAACCGCGATTATGTCCGGGGATGGACACTGTATTGGCGATACCACAAGGGCAATCAGCGTTGAAGAGATCAGGGATCAATTTAACCAGATTGCAAATCTGGAATCCCCCAAGGAACATGAAAACAGTGCGTCTCTCTTTCAATATAAGGTTCCGCTACTGAGCTGATCCCTGTCAACACCGGGACGCTGGGAAAGCAGGCCAGGGATTGATGTTTGAAACGCTTGTGGCTGACAAAGAAGTGTCAGCTGTCCCGGATGTTTTGTTGTTATTAAAAACGGTATAAATTGCAGTCTTGAAAATGAGTGTCATGATAATTTAAATCATAAATTAAATCTTTTAGGAGAATAAAGATGAGTGCAAGAGAAGTTGTAATTGTAGATGGCGTGAGAACGGCTTTTGGTCGTATGGGTGGTACTTTGAAGGACATGTTCGCTTCACAGGTTGGTGCAGCGGCTCTGAAAGGACTAGTGGACAAAACGGGGATTTTAGAAAAAGGCGTTGTGGACGCTGTTTTTGCAGGAGCAGCCACCCATTGTTCCAACGCTATTAATCCGGCACGCTTTATGTCCCTGGCTGCAGGATTACCCTATGAAACGTCGGCATCCTATGTTGAAATGCAATGTGGATCTGCTATTGACGCTATCAACCATGCGGCCTGTAAGATCCTGGCCAACCAGGCGGATGTGATCATTGCCGGTGGAATGGAATCTTACAGCCAGCTGGCCATCAAGTTCTCGATGTCCACCACCCCATACAAGCTGATCCCACCTTTTCCGATAGCCCCCATCCTCTCACCCAACCCCGAAGAAGCGATTGGAATGGGGCTGACAGCGGAAAACCTGCAGGTCCAATATGAGATCCTCAGAGAGGCTTCCGATGAGTATGCTTACAACAGTCAGATGCGGGCCAAGGCTGCCATGGACGCCGGCTATTTTAAAGACGAAATCGTTCCGGTGACGATCCCTGGAACCCGCAAAACACCGGAATTCCAATTTGAGGTGGATGAACATCCGAGACCGGAATCCACCCTGGAGGGGATGACCAAGCTGGGACCGGCATTCAAGGCGGGTGGAACCGTTACTGCGGGGAATTCCTCCGGTCAGAATGATGGTGCCGGCTTTGTTTTGATGATGTCGGCAGAAAAAGCCAAGGAACTGGGCTATACCCCAATGGCAAAATGGCTCTCAGGTGCTGATATTGGGTGCGATCCCAAGATCATGGGAATCGCACCCGGCCATGCGGTGCCCATCGCCATCAAACGCGCTGGTCTCAAGCTCTCCGATTTTGATCATATGGAGTGTAACGAGGCTTTCGCCGTGCAGAACCTGGCGGTGATCAAGGAGATTGAAAGCCGGACCGGTGAAAAAGTGGATATGGAAAAGTGGAATCCCCTGGGTGGTGCCATCGCTTTCGGTCATCCCAATGGTGCTTCCGGAGCAAGAATCTGTATGTTTGCCATGCGGGATATGATCCGCAAGGGCGGCCGCTACGGTTTCTTCAGCTCCTGCTGCGGTGGTGGACTGGGTGTGGCAACCGTTATCGAGAATTTGCAGCGATAATTACTGTGGATACAGCAGATGGATGCGACCTCGGATCCTAATCCATCTGCTGCTCCTGAAAGCGGGGGGAGGGGACGTAGTTTGAAAGTTTGATTTACAGAGCTTTATCCGAATTCACTTTCCGCTATTCAACAAGTTTCCTAAATCAAGTGTCATACAAATGTCATTTCCTCTTTGTAAATCAAACTTTCAAACTACATCCCTTCATATCCTCAACAGCGAATCCCTTATCGTACTTACCGGACCTAGCAGCTTCGAAATACAAAAACCGGATCGATAGATAATTGGAAATTGCCTTTTCGGTTCCACACGATGGACTCAAGATTTACAGTGGAGAAGCGTTTATCGTTTCAGATGACCCGCTATTACGACTGGTTCTCCCCAATCTCTTTCTTGCTTTTACACGTATGCGCTAATAATAATATGGGAACAAGCGGGAGCTGTCAAGAGTTTTTGCACTAATGTGCAAAATAAGCTTGACAGTTTCCCGACAACTATACAAACATGTCTGCACACACGTGTAAAATAAGTTTCTTCGATAGAATGTCAACCCGAATATGGGAATGGATATGGTAGAAAATTATCAAAAAACCGTTTCAGACGCTATGGTTGCCGGAGGATTTGAAACACCCAGTCACCCAAAGAAACATCTGTTTTCATCGTTAGTTGCCGGTTCTATTTTAAAATATTGCGCTTGCGGCCTCCTCTTGATGGCATTTCAATTTCTGTCTGTTTTTAATGTCAACGGACAGATCGCAACCCCCTATCTTGACCGCAATCTTGATCTGGTTAGTCCGGCAGCCAACGGGTGGCGGGACGCCAATGCTGTTAGCCTTAAAACCGGTTCAGCCGGCGGGAAGGCTAAAATTCGCGATTTCAGCGGGAATATGGTTGATGCAGGCGACACCTACCGTGGAAAGGACGTCGACTATCCCTTTTCACAAGGCCCGGACGTTTTACTTGCTTACAAAGGGGAGCGCTTTGGCGCTGAATACTTCACCAACCTCGGAGATGGGTCATTTAATCAGATAAAGGGAGAAGCGCAAGTGACTGAGGCGATCTATGGAAAACTGGATTATATAACCGGTTCAAAGAAAACTAAACTATACGCGTCTTATCTTGTCAATGAAACCGTTTCCATTGGAATTGGATATAACACTACAGACAATACGATTGTGCTGACACCAACGATCAATGGTACTGAACTATTTGTCAGTGAGTCCAGGAAACTTGAAACCGGGCCTGCTGTTGGTGCCTCAATGAAGTTGGCCGAAGTGTTTTATCTGGGGTTCGGTCTGCGGAGTATGACCGGGAGCGGGAGTGTAGAGAAAACGGACAGCATCACCGGCAGTATTACCAAAAATGATAAAGTTGAAGCTTCATGGATAGTTCCCTTGGCAGGTCTTGGCCTTTTAATCGGAGAACCGGGAGAAACACGCTTCAGAGCGGAAGTCTCAATGATAATGGCCCCCGAGAAATCAGTTGCGGCAGAAGGAGACAGAGCCCAATATGTTCACCGCAAAACAACGGCTGTTTTTGCCAGTGTTGAGATTCAACTGGGTCCTTTGGTTCTTGGAGTGAGACAGACACAATTAGAAAAATCCCCAACGGATCTCGATCCATCTAAAGATAAAAATAAAATTACATTTACAGGAATCAGCTGGCATCCAGAAGAAGGCATGAGTCTGTCATTGTCTGCGCTGAATATTGACAAACTAATGGAGAAAGAATTTATGGGGATACCAATCGTTATTGAAACCAGTGTCAGTGGTGGAATAATAACGGTAGGATACACATTTTAGATGATCATGAAACCCGATTTCGACAGGTCAGGTGTCGCGGATGAAAGCGGCTGCCACAGCGGATTAATATTGTTTTTATTGACAATCTGTTTTTTACTGTTTCCAGCCGCCGCCTGGGCGCAGAAATATCCGCTGGATCTTTCCTACAGCCGGATTGAAGCCAGCCCCCTGCTGGATGATGAAGAGAGATCCATTGGCATGACGGCACAACACGCCCTGCTGGCGATACCAATCCTTCCTTTTGAATCATTCCGCTTAGTGACCATTCTGAAACAGGATCAACTATCATTCGATTATCAAGGGTTCCCTCAAACTGTATTTCTGGCGGATGATTCACAACCCTACAATTTGGAAGATTTTCCTGAAAAACTCACCTTGTCAGAAATTAGCCTGGCGCTTCTTCTTAATTTCGGGGACAGCAAATGGATGATCCGCAGAGGGCACAACACCGCAACGGATGGAAAAGATGACGAAGATGACGATCATGCCGATTCCGCTCAACTGATTTACATCTCTAAAACCAGTGATATCAACTTATGGCTAATGGGCGTTACCTGGAGTGGTGGTATGGATGATGATGGCTGGGCACCGTTATTGGGTTATGTTCATAAAGGTGATAACTTTGTATTCAGAACCCTGCTTCCGACTTACATCATTTTGAAATATAAACCGACAAATCATCTTTATTTTCTGTGGGACACAAGCCGCAAGGGTGACACTTTCCGTCTGACCAGTGACGCTCCCTGGGAAAATGCCATCATGAAGTTTGTCCAGTTTACGTCCCGGCTGGAGATGGGCTATCATACCTCATCCGGCCTGGAATTCGGATTGAGCTATGGATCAACCTTCAATCGAACATGGGAGATCAAAAACGAAGACCTGGAGCCAATAGGCAACCTTGACATGAAGCCCCAGGCGGTGTGGAGCCTGAATATCCATTGGGTTCCACCAAAATAAGCAAGGAGGGGAATTTGTATACTTTGTCAACAACGTCCCTTCCCTCCATGGGCATTGACCGAAAAGCAAATGACTAGGGATCTACGAATGTCCCGCCGTAGGGGAAATCGGGATCACCATTTTGATTTCCTGTGCATTGCGCAGTATAGATAGTGCCATCTGTCCAACTGCCAACAGGGGTTGTGTCGGTATACATATATAAGTCTGCTCTTATATTTGCTAACACATTTCCTAAAGCAGTTCCTCTTGGACTAAGCAATCTATCATCGCAAATCTTCTCCCCAGTCCCAATTCCACCAGGTTCCACCAGATTTTCCGTGGAACAGGCTTCAAGGCTTGAAGGGTCGCCCCCAAGATTGCCAGTACAAAGCTGGGACATTTCCGAATATTCGCTTTCGTTGGCCACAGTGAATTTAAAACAACGATAAACGTTCCCGTCATCCGTATCGTCACCGTCAACATCTAAACCAACGCCACTTATCATGCAATAGGCGGAGCCTGTGTGTACGTATCCAGTATCTATCTCATCTAAATCTTCCTTGCAGGAAGCCATCCCAAACATCAAAATCGCAGTCAGGATATAAAAAAGAGCGCTTTTTTTCAGAAGATGTTCCATGGCTATTCTCCTTTAATTATTAATTTTTGAGTTTCAAATTACCTCTTCCTGGGACCATTCCAAAAAGAGGGGCGATGATGAACTAAAGTCCAATGGTTTACTAATGGACTTGGTCTCAATCGTTAAGGCCGCTCTGGGCCTCTAAAAGCGCCCGAAAAGAGATCCACCGATAAAGGTTCTGGTGGTTGGGCCATCGATTTCCAGGGTTGTCGTACGTGAACTGTAAGCGAATTGATAACCGATTTTTTTACTGATGTAGACCGTGTAGAACAAAGACGTTCTCGACATTTCACGCGTCAGATTCACTTTTTGCAGGCTTGCTGGAATGGGAGCGGATGCGTTCTCTTCAACGGAAACAGCCTCGTAGTTGAGGTTCAGGTCCCCCGGTCCCAGATCTTTCATTTTAAAACCCAGCCCCGTCAAACTGGCGACCGAATCGGCATCAGGCAGATATCCAATTGAGGTACGCTTGCTCTCCTGCTCGCTTTCTGGGAAACCATCGATGACCGTAGTGGCCATTGCCAGTTTATTTATATTTTTTATGGAAGATGCAGCCACGTTAGCGTTAACGGAGATGCTGCCAAAGGTCACTTGACCGCTAGCCATCGAGTAGGTGTTCGCTTCGGCTGTGTCGGTATCTTTGGAATAATCATCCAATGTTTCCTGCGTGATCCCGGCTTTGAGCTTAACGGGGCCTAGCTTAAGCCTACCGCCAAATGCCATGGTCATTCCCTCATCCGATTGGTTGAGACCGAACCCACCGCTTTTTAATACATCCATGGTGCGGAATTTGGAACACGCCTTGTCCCAGTAGGTCAATTGCAGAAGCAGCGCACCCTTAAACAAGGGTGCAATCCAGTCAATGCCATCGTTTTCACAGAGCCCCGCCATGGCGCTGCCCCATCCCGTCCCCAAACTACCGGCAGATGCCTTGGCGCCTCCAGTCGGATTCAACGTTATTTGAGCCATGTAGTTGGTAACCTTCCCAATGTTTATCCTGCCCACAGGTGTAATATATGAGGCGCGGGCGATGACGTCCCAAAATTCATACGATTCCAGCCCGGAACGATTTTCTATATCGACAAAAAAACTGGCGCTGCCCACACCTTCGCCGCGCACATTACCCCTGAATTGGATTCCGGTTTCCCCGAAATTCCTGAACTTGGACGTGGAGCCCTCAATCCCCGTATCGAGATGGCCAAAGTATTGTGCGTATCTGGCGTTCACCTGCAGGTAACTATCCCGGACAACGGGGTTGAATCCGTACGTGTCCTTGATTACTGTCGCATCTTCTGCAACGGCATTGGAGGTCCCCAAAATCATTGAGGCCATCAAGACGTATTTTGCGATTCTCTTCAACATAATCTCTCCTTTAATTAAACCAAAAAAGTCGCCGCGACAGACCCAGCGGTGTCGATATCTTTTTAAAGATATTTTTTTACACGTATGCGCTAATATTATCTACAAAAGAAAGACGAAAATTGTCAAGCTATATTTACACATTTGTGAAGTATTTTTGAACTTGTTTGTTCTGTATAGATTATAAGTCAAATTCAGTGGGAATCCCCACCCATTCACAGTGGGGATTCCACCCTTTCATCTTCGCAGCTTCCCTGAGTTCGGAGGATACTTCAATTCTCTTCTTCTTTATATTTCTCGATATCCATGTCTCCATGGAACTTAAAATTATCATCCACTGCCATGCCGCCCATCCATCTGACCATGTTCTTTCTGGCCTCAATATTATATTGCATGGTAATAACGATCTGTTCCATAATTGGCGAACCGCCGCCGTGGTATGCGCCATAATCGGCTATAGTTCCCGTACTGGAACAGGTCTTTTCAGCAAGCATCATCCAGAACTTGATCTGGTCCTCTACATCCATATTGGGATTTCTCTTGAAATACTTTTCAAGCAGCGGCTTCATTTCAGGATTGGCAAAATCTTTCTCATGGGGCAGTGTGGCAGGTGTGCCGCCTGCCAGATCGCAAAGCATTTCTGCTTCATGGAAAACCGCCTCCCCAGTCAGACACCGTCCAACATTTGCATAGATGGAATTTGGAAAATATCCACCCGGACCATAAGGGCAGTCACCCAGGCCCGGAATCATTATCTCCGGCTTTGCCAGTGCAGAGGCTGTGTATCCGGCAGCATAACCCAATTCACCGACCTTTATAATATCTGCCAGTATCTTTTTAACATGAGGCGCTTTTTCAATGCCGTTTACTTCAGCAGCAAGGGCTGCAAGACCAAGTAGGATGTCGCCAACAGCCGGTTTACAGCCTGAATAACTGTGTCTGTGAAACAGAGCAAAAAGGAGCGCAGCGATGCTGGCATGGTCATTTTCACCGTTGAGAAACACCCTGTCCCAGGGCACAAGCACATCATCAAAAATCACATAAGAATCGCTCCAGCCATGGTCACACCTTCTTTTGAAGATCTCGCGCTTCCGCATGTCATGAATCGTGACGACCTGTTTCACCCCTTCGGCATCAGCGGGAATGGCAAAGCCAACGGCGTACTCTTTTTCATCAGCCATGATTTGCCGGGTAGGTAGAACCAGGATCTCATCTGCTATAGATGCCTGGGAGATATGATTTTTGCATCCTCTGACCACAATTCCGTCACTGTTCTGTTCCACAACATGCAGATACATATCAGGATCTGCCTGTTCAGACGGACGTTTCAGACGCTCTCCCTTGACATCGGTCTGGGCGCACGCAGCTACAAGGTCGTTCTTCTGGAAGGTGTCAAGCCATTTACGGAAGTTATTATGGTATTGTGTCTCTCCATTGTTCACCTTATCTGCTTCAAAGGATACGGCATTAAGGGCATTGACCGCGTCAATTCCCATACACCGTTGTATGCAAAAGCCGGATTTGCGTGCCAGGATTCGAGTCATGTCCTGCTTCATGTGCAGGTCTTTGGCACTCTGGTGAACATGGTTAAAACGATTGATCGTTTCTCCGGAAATATGAGATACAGCTGTGCAGAGATGCTGTAATTCCGGGTCGTGCGCTGCATCAAAGGTTATGCCCATCACATTTAATGTGGGGCCGTGCTCTTCACAGTCTCTATCTATCAGATTGCCATCATAATAGATATTCCTTCGCATTTTCTTAAGACCTTGGATGTATTCTTCTTTTGTTCTCATTTGATATCTCTCATGATAATTTTTTTAATTTGCCTGTATCTGTCACCCAATCTTCTAAAATGAGTGACATCCTGCCAATAAGATCAGAAACCACTGATCCCTGTTTTTGAGCTGCAAGATTTTCCCCCAGCGCTTTCTATCTTATGCTGGAATAAATTCCTCCGGCCTGACAATTTCCAGCTGAATTGCATCTTCCGGACAGCCTGTCTGGCAAACCCCACACCCTTTGCATCTGTCCATATCAACAACCGCAATATCTTTATCACCATCTATATGAATGGCATCAAAAAAACATCTCTCCGAACACTCCTCACATCCTGAGCAGGTTTCAGAATCGACTTTGGCAGCATAACGACTCGGGGCAACAAATTGATCTCCGCCGGGCCAGTTTTCGCAACAGTCTTTGCAGCAGTTGCATATGGTCATCCCGAGCCCCTGCTTATTTGCAGCGACATGGACCAGGCCCTTTTCACCGCAGTCTTTTAATATCTCCACTGCTCGATCCTGAGTGATTTCTCGACCCGTACCACGCTCAAGTGCATAGTCGGCAGCCTTGTCAATCTGGATACAGGTTTCCACCGGCATCCCACAAGATCCATCTACAACCCGGCAGGAACACCTGGCTACGGCAATCGTTCTTGCGCCATCCACCGCTTTTGTAATATCATCAAAAGAAAGAACTTTACTTTGCGAATCAATACTTTGATTGATTGCAATCACTCGTGTGGGGGGAACCGCAAAAATCGTACTCAGATTTGCAAAATAGGGGGCCCATTCCTCATTATTATATTTTTTCCAAAGATCGAGCATTTCCTGGGAAGGATCATCAACAATAATAGTTGAATCATGGAATTGTATCACATTCCGAACGGTATAATATTTTATTCCATCTGGCTTTTTAGATTTAAATAGGAGTCCTTTATAAAAAAGATCATCGAGCATTTTTCCGATGACTTCCTCAGAAAACCCGATCTGTTCTTGAAGAGCCCGAATGGTAGAGGGTGCTTTGGCAGCTACTAACAATTTTGCTTCATCTTCACTTGCAAGCACCTTAAAAATATCTGGTATATATTTAGAATCGCCATGGCCTATGTGCTCTGCCAATTGGACAAATATTGATTTCTCTGACATTTATCTTCTCCCATTTCTATTTTTACGCAACCGCAACCAAAAGGAAGACAATCAACTGAGGTTCGTATTTCATTAAAATCATGATTAATGCTGTCAGCAAAGATGCTGACAGCAGCCATTTTTAACTTTTGAGTAAAGCGGGCAGTTGCTCAATCGTCTTTTTGGCGTCGATGATAACTTTGTCAACCACCTCTTTTACCTTTGGTAAATCGTTGATTCTCTGCGAACACTCTCCACCGGCATACATGGCCTTTTCTCTGTCGCCTTCTCCTGTTGCATTGAGCGCTTTGTTTTCATAGTCCATAAGTGTAATAGCACCGTCTGTGAGCGGGCCAGGCGTATCCAGAAACAGTTCCGGTGTCAGTTCCAGGGTATTCTTCTGGTGTTCTTTGGATGTTGCGGTTTTGATCCATCTGGCCGGTCCTACAAACCCTCGCGCAACCAGGGTCCCACGATCACCTGCCTCCACAATACCCTGTTTCCAGAGAGGGGCGAAATCACTCTCTTCCGTGGCCAGAAAACGGGTACCCATCTGAATGCCCGCTGCACCCAGTGCCAGAGCAGCGGCCATTGACTTGCCATCGCAGAAACCACCGGCCCCTGCCACCAGTGTACCGGAGTCAGCCAGTGCTTCTACAACTGCCGGCAGTAGAACCATAGAGTGGATAGGTTCCCAGGAGGTATGAAATCCGCCTTCGTGCCCGGAGGCGACAATCAGGTCAACACCGGCCTTCTCGCATCTCAATGCCCCTTTAACAGAGGGAATGACATGGAGCCATTTGAAACCGGCCCCTTTAATTCTTTCGCCCCACGGCACGGGATCCCCGGCAGATGTAAAGATGACTTTGAAGCGTTCTTTGGCCTCCGGATGCTCCTCTCGGTATTCAATGGCTGTATTGATCAGTATTTCTGCATGCTGAGCCATGATTCCGGAAACCATGACATTGATGCCGAATACGCCGCCGGACTCCTTTGTTCGTTCACAGGCCTGGTCCAGAGCTTTGCGCAGGATTGTTTCCATGGAATCATCCGGGTGCGCTCCAGCGGTTTTAACCCAGTGATGGTAAACTTCCGGCTGAAAATCTTTTGTACCGACAATACCGCTGGTAGACATTAACCCCAACACGCCTGCATTAGCAGCGGCGATGCAGAGTTGATTGTTGCTGAACGGCCCCATTCCGGCCTGGATAATCGGGTGCTTAATTCCCAATAGGTCGCACATCTTTGTTTTGATCATTTGATTCTCCATGTTATATGAGTACAAAAACCATTTTCCTGAAAGACAAACATTATTCTAAAAAACAGCAAAGTGTCGGCTCAGAAATTAGTTCACATTCTGTTTGCAAAATGTCCAGTGTTTTTGGGACTTTTGCGAATAGATTATGTGAAGTTATTTATGAACGATCACAAAGTAGAGGAACTACCAGTTTTTCTTCAGTGTCTTCATCTTTTTACCCCTCCAATTGGCGTGGTGACATTCTGCCGAATGTGTATTTTGCACGTATGTGCTAATACTTCTATAGGGCCAAAAAGAAACTGTCAAGCTATTTCTAGCACATATGTGCAGAATTGCTTGACATATTGATTTTTTTTTGGATTACAAAACAACAGTGGGAATTCCTCAGCACAAGCAACGCTTCAATCAGAATCCCTATTAAACAAAGAAGCAGCTATGATTTGTTGGCGTTACAGCGAGTGATGAAGATGACAGGGAAGAAGAGCGGGGCTTTTGGGTGGAAAGCCTGAATTTATTGGTATTATTGAATTCCTAGAGAGGATGGTCGGTACTCAGCCCGGAATTGGAAAAAGATTTTATAGACAAATTGCAACCAGGTTATTTAGATGACATTGAGAACAGCTAATTAAACGGATCAATATGTGTTTAACGACGGAGGCGAATAATACCGCCAGTGTTACAATTCTTCCTCATCAAGAAACATGCTGGGTTGTTTGCTCCGACCACGGTTTGATCTTTTTAAGTAACGGTTCAAGAGTGCGCTCCGCGACCTCGGTATCATAGGCGGCTTGAGCACGTAACCAATAGCCATTGGACAAACCGAAGAAACGGCATAAACGTAAATCGGTATCGGCTGTTATTGAACGCTTTCCGCTAACAATTTCACTGATACGCTGGGCGGGTACGTTAATCTCCTTAGCGAGTCGATATTGACTCAGTCCCATTGGTTTTAAAAAATCTTCTAATAAAATTTCACCTGGCGTTATTGGATCTAGTTTTTTCATAATAGATTCTCGTTAATGATAATCGACAATTTCAACGTCTTCCGCACCATCATCTATCCAGCGAAAGCAAATCCGCCATTGATCGTTTATGCGAATGCTGTGCTGACCAGAACGATTACCTTTGAGCGCTTCAAGATGATTGCCGGGTGGGACCCTTAAATCATCAAGTCTACCCGCGATTTCAAGCTGCCTGAGCTTACGACGGGCGATTGAGGCGAAATTCGCGAACTGTTTGACCTGATTTCCCTCTGATAGCGCTTTAGTCTTTTTGCATTTATGAGATCTGACCATACTTTAGATAATAACGCAGAGCGTGATTAACGTCAAGCGTGATTAATAGATCTAGCCCTCTTTAAGATGCTATCATTTCATAATTACAATCTGTTATTCATTACAAAGACCGGTTGATTATCCCAGAAAAAACCGATGCATTTCCTGCTTTAAGCACAAAAATTTTGCATGGTTACCTACATGCTGGGCCTTAAGGTCGCTTTTTCCTCGAAATTCATGTTCAAAAGCCGGACTTACGATAAGCGAGCTCGCAACATCTTTGGTTGTCTTACAATCTTAATAGATCAAGATATTAGTAAATTCTCACATATGTGCTAATAAAAGCTTGACAACCTCTATTTTCCTATATAATTTTAATAGCACAGACGTGCAAATAACTCCTTCAGTAGAATGAAACAAGAATGTGAGTGTGTAAAAAAAATCAAGCGTGTGTGCAACCATCGAGAAATTAGAACATGGAGCCTGGAAGAGCTAGTGGAGATAATGACTTTCATTGAGATAAAAAAACAGTCCTGTTGTCCGGACAGGCGCAATCTAGAAAAGGATAAAAATGACAGCAACCACAGCAGCGCATCATAAAGCTTCAGGTAAAGGGGCCGACAGGCGAGTCACTTTCCCGGAATTTTTTCTCGGTCTTCTTAAGTTTTTTATATTCAAGGTCCCCCTGCTTCTGGCCAATGCAAAAACCATCCTGGGCGTTGACAAGCCCATTAAAAAATCCATTGGTCAGTATTTTGAAAAAAACGCGGAAAAATACCCGGATCATCCTGCCCTGATCTTTGAAGACAAGACATGGACATTCAAGGCATTTAACGAGGTGGTCAACCGCCTGGCCAATTTTTGGATCTCTTTGGGAATCAAAAGGGGTGATGTTGTGACGGTGTTTTTGGCAAACCGCCCGGAAATGCTTTTCTGCATGGGGGCAGCAGCTAAAATTGGCGCTGCCGCTTCCATGATCAATTTTAATCTAAGGGGCAAAGCGCTTCATCACTGTGCGACCATTGCGCCGTGTAAAGCCTATATCGTGGATGAAAGCCTGATTGATGCATTTGAGGAGATCAGGCCGGATCTGCAGGTGGGGGGGAAAACTGCCCTGTTTTTGATGACAGACACGGGTGACGATCCAGTACCTGAAGGATACCAGGATCTGAAAAAGCTGACGCAAGCATCATCTACGGAGAATCCATCAACTGTCGCCGACGTAATGACCAGTGATCCATATGCATATGTCTTCACCTCAGGTACCACAGGCATGCCCAAGGCAGCCTTTCAATTCCACCGGTCGTGGATAAAATCCGGACATTTCATGGGAAAGGTATTGTTGGGAATAAAACCGAAAGACAGATTTTACATTTGTCTGCCCTTTTTTCACGTCAATCCCGTAAAAGTGGCCTGGGGGGTTACACATGCCAATGCAGCGACCATCGTCATGGCCAGAAAATTCAGTACAAGCCGTTTTTGGGATGACATCCGCAAATACAAGGTGACCATGTTTAACTATATTGGCGAACTGTGCACCTATCTGGCCAATCAACCAGAGAACGGGAAGGACAGCGACCATTCGGTCAGGGGCATCTTTGGCAATGGCATGCGACCGGATGTGTACAGCACCTTTAAGAAACGGTTCAAGATAAAGAATATCCTGGAAACCTATGGCGCTTCTGAATTTGATTTCTCTTTTTTTAACGCGTTTGGCCTGAACGGTACCATCGGTTTTACCGTCCTAGGATTCGCTCTTGCCAGGTATGACATGGAAAATGATGACTTCGTCCGCGATGAAAACGGGTTCCTCCAGAAAGTGGCATCCGGAGAACCGGGCATTCTTCTGTGCGAGGCCAAAAAAAGCGTAAATGTGACCGGATATACCAGCAGTGAAGCGACTGAAAAAAAGATGATCCAGGACGCCTTTGAAAAGGGGGATCGCTGGTTCAACACGGGGGATATGATACGGAACATCGGGTTCGGACATCACCAGTTCGTGGACCGGATGGGAGACACATTCCGTTGGAAAGGGGAGAACGTTTCCACCATGGAGGTGGAAAAGATTGTCAACTCTTTTGCCCAGGTGGAACAATCAACCGCATATGGCGTCAAGTTCCGGGGCCAGGACGGCCGACTCGGTATGGTCACCCTCATTCCGGCAACAAATCCTGAGGAATTCGATTTGGCGGGGTTTGGCCGTCTGTTGGTGAACGCGCTGCCGGCATATGCGGTGCCCAGATTTCTGAGACTCACGGCAGAATTCGATATGACGCAGACATTTAAGATAAAGAAGAATGCCCTGAGGGATCAGGGGTTTGATATCACAAAAGTAAATGATCCCATGTTTGTTATTCTTCCGGGAGATGAGGGTTACCAGCCTTTGACGGAAGAACTGTATGCTGACATCAACAACGGCGGTTACCGGTTTTAAACGAAAAGCCCCTCTCCGGTCCAAAAGGAGGACCGGAGAGGGGCCAGTGACTTCGTGTCCGACCAGGAAGCAAAGAATCTGGGCCCAAAGGACACGGTTTTTACTGATAAAATAAACAAATTAAAGAACACCAAATTACTTTTTTATACCAACTCTGACCAAAATATTTAAACCAGACAGGAGAATAATATTATGAAAATACTGAGAACCCCCGATGAGCGATTTGCCGACCTCAAAGACTTTCCCTTTGAGCCCAAATATGCTGAAATCCCGGATGGAGAGGGCGGAACCCTGAGAATTCATTATGTGGATGAGGGTAGCCGGACAGCAGATCCGGTTTTGCTGATGCACGGAAATCCCAGTTGGTGTTACCTGTACCGGAAGATGATTCCGATTCTGGTAAACGCGGGTCACCGGGTTATCGCGCCGGATCTGGTTGGATTCGGCCGTTCGGATAAGCCGAGTGAATACGCCGATTACACCTATCAGCGCCATGTGGGCTGGATGCAGCAGTGGCTTGAACAGGTAAACCTGAACCGGATTACCCTGTTCTGTCAGGATTGGGGCGGTTTGATCGGCTTGCGGTTGGTGGCCGCGAATCCGGATCGATTCGCTCGGGTGGTGGCGTCCAATACCAGTCTCCCCACCGGGAATGAGAAGTTGCCCCAGCCCTTCCTGGACTGGCAAATATTCTCCCGCGAAGTCGAGGATTATGACCTGGGAATAATCATTGCCATGGGCAGTGTGACCCCGATTCCGGAAGAGGTCATCGCGGCGTACAATGCCCCCTTCCCGGACGAGACATATAAAGCCGGCGCCCGGATTTTTGCCTCCCTGGTACCGCATTCCCGGGAACATCCGGCGTTTGTGGCTAACCGTAATGCCTGGAAAACCCTCCAAGAGTTTGAAAAGCCTTTCCTGACTGCTTTCAGCGATAGCGACCCGATGACCAAAGGTGCCGATTATCCAATGCGGAAGAAAATCCCCGGGGCCGCCGGGCAACCCCATACGACGATAAAGGGTGCGGGACATTTTACACAGGAGGAGCGTGGCGAAGAGATGGCCGAAATAGTCATCGATTTCATAAAACAGACCCCCATTGACGGTTAAGAAAACAGAATTGTATCTATTCAGCTCCCCTCCGTCGAGGGGATTATAATTCAAAACACGCATGAATCCATCCATGGAGCTGTTGGAAAACGTCCTATTTTCCATCGTTTTGAATCATAATCCCCCCGACTCCGGTAATGTGGTGAATAGTGACAAAGAATTTTCAGAGTGAAGACGTTCGCCCGATAATGCTTCTATACATTAAAGCTGGCAAGGACCGGCTATAAATATATAATTCAATTAATGGAGTAAGATTATGGCACAACAACTTGCAGACAGACGGGACATGGATTTTGTTATCTGGGAACAGTTAAAAGGCGAAGAACTTTTAAGTGAAGACCATTTTCCGGGGTTCAATAAAAAAACATGCGACATGCTGCTGACTGAGACAAGCAACCTGGCAGTGAAGGAGGTGCTGCCCACACTGAAAGATGCCGATGAGATCGGGGTACAATTCAAAAACGGCGAGGTCAAGGTTCCGGAAAGCTTTCATCGGCCTTTCAAGCTCCTCAGAGAAGGGGAGTGGGGCAACCTGTTGGTTCCAGAAGAGCAGGGCGGCCAACAAGCGCCCCCTTTTATCGCCGCTGCATCAGCAGAATATTTCATGGGTGCAAACTGGGCGCTTATTAGCTATTTGGGTATGGGGAACAGCACCGCCGGTATGATTCAAAATCACGGCACCCCCGAACAGATCGATACATATGTCAAAAAGCTGACCTCTGCGCAATGGGGCGGCACCATGCTGCTCACCGAGCCCCAGGCTGGAACCGATGTGGGCGCCATTGAAACCACGGCGGTTAAGAACGATGACGGTACCTACACCATTACCGGTAATAAGATATTTATCACCAATGGTGAACATGACCTCATGGACAATATTATCCATCCGGTTCTGGCCCGTGTAGAAGGCCATGAAGGCGGCACCAAGGGGATCTCTATTTTTATCGTTCCCAAATTTTTCGTCAATGACGACGGCAGTCTGGGTGATCGGAACGACATCGTTTGTACCGGTGTGGAAGAAAAACACGGCATCCACGGCAGCGCCACCTGCAGCATGTCTATGGGCTCCAAAGGCAACTGTATCGGTTATCTCCTGGGTGAGGAAAAACAGGGCATGAAGATCATGTTTGAGATGATGAACGAAGCCCGCATGTCCACCGGTCTCCAGGGCCTTTCCTACGCTTCGGCCGCCTACATATCAGCTGTCAATTATGCCCGGGAACGGATTCAGGGGAGTGATATCGAGAAATTTGGTCAAAAAGACGCACCCGCCGTAGCCATTATCCAGCATCCCGATGTCAGAAGAAATTTGCTCACCATGAAATCATACCTGGATGGCATGCGCAGCTTTATGTATTACATGACAATCGTGGGCGCTAAAGCGCACTATTCGGAAAACGAGGAAGAGAAACAACTCAATAACGGCTTGTTCGAGCTGTTGACACCCATTATCAAAGAGTACCTGTCAGTCAAGGGACACGATGTCTGTATTCAGGCCATGCAGGTTTACGGCGGTGCCGGCTATACCAAGGATTATCCGGTGGAACAGTATGCCCGTGATTGTAAAATCGCTTCCATCTATGAAGGCTGCAGCGGTGTCCAGGCTATGGACCTGCTGGGAAGAAAGCTGCCCATGGATAAAGGTGGGGTTTTTATGAGCTTCATGGGTGAGATTCTAAAAACGGTTGCCCAGGCCAAAGAGATTGATGTCACCAAAGAACTGGCCGCAAAAGTGGAAAAAGCGGTGAATCGCATGGGTGAAGTGGCCATGCATCTGGGCGGTATCGCCATGAAGGGAAAAATCAAACCGGCCATGGCTCACTCCCTGCCCTATCTCCATGCCATGGGTGATGTCATTATGGCCTGGATGCTCCTCTGGAGAGCAGTTGAAGCGGCTCCTAAAGTTGAAAAAGCCAAGAAAAAAGACAAGGCTTTTTATGATGGCCAGGTGAAAACCGCGGATTTCTTTATCAACACGCTTCTCTATGAGACCCTGGCAAGATTTGACTCGATCCAGAACACCAATGAAGCAGCCCTTGATATTTCGGATGCAGGATTCGGCGGCCTGTAGCAAACAACTTCTCTGCCAACCAGATTCAGGAATTTCTCAAGGTTCCCCTGATTGGTCTGAACAGGCTCCTTCGGTTCCTCCGGGAGCCTGTTCACACTTGTGGTTTTCGCCAATAACATCTTTCATCTCATCTGTTTTGCGAATTCCCGGGAACAAAATAGTGAGATGTGATTATGATGACGCCTTCTGTATCATTTTTTCCATAACCGGCACCATGATGAACATCAGGGTGTCCTTCACCCAGGCACGGTATTCAGATGAGTCCGGATCAACCCCAAGGGCACCTGCCTGCAGGGAACTGGCACCTACATAATTGATAAGCAGTGCGATGAATGTGTCATTAAAACGTTCGATATCCCGGAGATCGACTTTAACTGGTAATGTCTTTCGGGAAGATTCTCTGGTTCGAATCAGCAGGTTGATAAAATGGTCATACCCGGGGATGTTTTTCAGGTTGTCCACCTGGCTGATGTTCTGGTTTATCATATGCATCGGTTCAGGATCGTTGAAATAACAATCGAGAGCGAGGTCGAGCAGGTGGGATAGTCCTTCCTCAGGCCCGAGGCCGATGGTCTCTTTAGACCATTTCCGGTTATTCTGGTAAATTTTCTCACATTCAACCCGAACGATCTCTTCATAAATTTCGGATTTGCGAGCGAAATGGTAACGGATCGCACCGTGTTCCATGCCAGCCTCGCTGGCGATCATCCTGATACTGGCCGCATGATACGGATGCCGGGCAAATACACGCCGGGCTGCCTTCAGGATGCGCTGCCGGGTCTGGGGGCCCTTGGTCAGGCCGCTTTTTTTCGCTTTTTTAGGAGTTTGCCCCGGGTTGGAGGGTTTTCTGTTTTCCATTTTTTTGACACCCTGTTGTTGTCTTTTCATCGAAATAGATCAGGATACTATAAAATATACACGTGTGTGCTAAAAAAGATTGACAATCCTTCTTCGGCTCATATACATTTATTAACACATACGTGAAAATAAATGTATTTTCAACTTAGCACATATGTGAAAATAATCTGTCTTCGACAGATTGTCAACACGAATAAGGGAGGGGGGACACTAAAAAGATTTCGGAGACCCGTTTTGATCGCGGCAAGAGCTTTAACCCGAAACTTTTTGGTGCACCCTTAAAATAGTGTCAGTAGCCAGAGAGAACCTGTTTATCCCGAAATTGAGAACAAAACCAACCTTTTGGTGAATACGGGATCCGTGATATGATTGTTAGGGATCGTACAAAAATAACTTGGTATAAACTATCCACAAAAGTCCCATAAAAAACCGGACATTTTGCGGACGATCGTTTCTCTCCAAGGTTTTGAAATCAGCAAGGGGAACCATGATAAAAAAAAATATTGAATCCACCCTACCCGGAATCATTCTGCCTAACCTATATCTGGTCTTTTGGTCCGTCCCTATCGATCCCGGGGTGTGGACACCACCTTCCGCTCCGGAAATGGCAGGTGCTTACTCTCCAAACAATGGCTTAAAAAGCGCTGCGTTGCTGTGTCCTTTAGGGGCAAAAACCTATTCTCAGTGCAATCTCCCATGAAGCCTGACATGGCAACAGAAAAAATCTCATTGTTCCACCTATTCTCACTATTACCTGCAATTCAATGGAGACAGGTGGTTATTTTGAATAAAATCCTTTGTTGTGCATCTTCATTATTGGCTTTTCGGGTGCAATAGGACACAGGGTGAATCCCTAGATTCTTATGAATCATATGTTAAATTGAGTGCCAATCCACAATCTTACCGAACAAGGAGAAAAAAACAATGAAGGGATATCCTGTCCTATCTCAGTCCTGATTCTTATTTCTCCAGAAGGCACTTAATCTCTCGAGCAATCAGACATAAACGGTCCTGGCCCTAGGCCGTTAACACCTCTTTCCCCGGGGCATCAAAGAGGCGGAAAATTCGGGGGCACGAAACGCAACTTGCCGAATACCAGCGTCTATTCTGTTTTGCTTGTCCCCGCATGATGGTTTGAGGATTATATCTTGACAAGATTTTTTTAACTGAGAATGATGAATAGTCCAGGCATGTATATAAGTGCATTAACAACTGTTCAAAACGGATTGGTTCCAGTCGTTTTGGTCCAACATTCCTATACTTGCGGAATCATCACGTTCGCTGGTTTTTAACAGCAGTATCACGCTTCGGAGGGTCATTGATACTCAATCATCCCTTTTTTCATTTTCGTCCCAGACGAGTTCCAGGGGCAGCCATCCGTTTCAAGCAAACCTTTGGCCTGGGTGGCGCAGCTTTGATTCTGCTGATTCTGCTTTTTGCTTCGGGATTGTTGTTACGGCTGGTTTACGACCCTTTTCCGGTCAAGGCTTACGATTCAATTGTTTTGTTTCAGAATCGGTTGCTGTTCGGTCGGTTTATTCGTAACATCCATTGTTGGAGCGCCAATTTTTTGATTGCAGTGGTTTTTCTGCATTTGTTGAGGGTTGTGTTTACGGCAGGTTTTTTTCCACCTCGCCATCTGAACTGGTATTTTGGTCTTTTGTTATGGTTTACATGCCTGGCCAGTAGTTTTACCGGCTATCTGTTACCCTGGGACCAGCTGGCTTATTGGGCCGTTACGATCTGCACCGGCATGCTGGGGACTCTTCCTCTGGTGGGAGAATGGCTTCAAGAGGTTTTCAGGGGTGGCGACCAGATCGGAGCGGTCACTCTGAGGATTTTTTACACCTTTCATACAGCTCTGCTACCGGCCCTGATGCTATTACTTTGCGGACTTCACTTCTGGTATATTCGCAAAGCGGGCGGTATCGTTTTTCCCCGGGGCCTGGAAGAAACGAATGGAGCCAGGGGTAGAACGGCAATTTCCGGGCAGGATCTACTTCGCAGAGAATTAATGGTTTCCCTGGTGGTGATTGCTGCTGTTTTTTTGGTTTCGGCTCTTGTCGATGCTCCCTTAGGAGATCGCGCCAATCCGGGAATGAGTCCCAATCCGGCCAAGGCTCCCTGGTATTTTGCCGGGATACAGGAGCTGTTACTGCTTTTTCATCCGATTCTGGCTATTCTGGTAATACCGGCCTTGGCGTCTGCCGCCCTGATCTGGCTGCCCTTTCATTCCATTGCCCCCGGCCACATCGGGATCTGGTTTCGCTCCCTTAAGGGACGGAAATTATCACTACTATCCCTTGTCCTGTCCCTGTTGTTGACTTCGGCTGGGATCCTTCACCTGGATTCCATTGCTACTACGAAGACGGTTTCACCGGATTTAGCTGAAATTCTCACGAGTAGTGTTCTGCCTTTTGTCCTGGGAGTTATCGGGCTGGTCGGGTATTATCTAGTCTTGAAGCGATGGTTGAAAGCGGAAACGGACGAGGCTATCCTGGCCATCATCACATTCCTGTTGGTGACCTACTTAGTACTGAGTGTTTCAGGGATCTGGTTCCGTGGCGAGGGAATGGCTCTGGTCCAGCCGTGATGACGTTTATGGCAGAAAGCGTCACATCCACAGTCTTAAGAAAGTATAATAACGGTTTCCGCTCCGCTGGATCTTATAACGGATTGGATTTTAGAGTCAAATAACGCAACATGAAAAAGCAAGCGACGAACG
>Ga0208904_1000486_pt1 | contig 33407 bp, 37 predicted proteins | sample AntAceMetag02UKB_FD_184774 | JGI IMG/M metagenome (GOLD analysis project Ga0208904, IMG submission 184774) | Saline lake microbial communities from Ace Lake, Antarctica - Antarctic Ace Lake Metagenome 02UKB (SPAdes) (version 2) | ecosystem: Environmental > Aquatic > Non-marine Saline and...
GGTAATACTGCATATGATAAGTTATTTATGGCTCATAATGTAGGAAATACTAATCTACAAGTTATGGCTGCACAAGAACATAAATATGATGAAACAAATGAGCAAGTTATAAATAGAATATTTGTTAATTATTCTAGTAACTTTGATTTATCAAATCATTTGAATAACACTTTTGCCTATGGTCTATTTGAAAAAGACACTTTATTAGATCAAGAATTAGTTGGAGATATTATTTACAACAGGTGCAATGATGAAGGTTTCCTTCTAATTAAAGAACCACAAGTTAATTTATTATATGAACCTGAAAGTTTTGATAAACAAGATTTATTATGGACTTATCTTACTAAAACTTTAAGATTAAACAGTGAGCCTTCTGGCGGTCCAGTTTATACAGGTGACATTTGTTCAGATTGTGATTCAGTGAATATTTGCAATACAGGTTTGCAATGTGATTTTACAGTTAATAAATGTAAGATAAATGAAACTTCAGGGATTCCTTGTAATTTTAATGAAGAATGTTATCAAAATATTTGTATAAATAATCAGTGTGATCCTTTGGTAATAATATTGTAGAATCAAATTATGGCGAACAATGTGATGGAACTGATTTAGCAGGTTATGATTGTACAACTATTACTGGAGGTTTTAATGGTGGAACTTTAACTTGTAGTGATAATTGTATGTTTGATACATCAGCATGTACTCAAGGTTCTGGCGGGGGCAGTGGAGGCTCCTAAATAAAACCTAAAACTGAGAAACACAAAAGTTATAAACTTTTAGACTATACTTCTTTAATAATAATTTAAAGCTAAAAATGAGAACAGCAAAGTACGCAGGGAAATTCTATGAAAAAGCAATTAGTTTATTAGATAGGCAGATTACAGAATGTTTTACTGGTCCAAAAGGGCCAGGAGCCTTACCTTCTTCTATAACTAACAAAGAAGTTTCTGCAGTAATTTGTCCTCATGCAAGTTATAATTATTCAGGTCAAGCGGCAGCATGGTCTTACAAGGCAATTGCAGAACTGGGTATGTCTGATTTATATATTATAATTGGTCCAAGCCATTTATCAGCTGAAACTGCATTCACTAATGAAACTTTTGAAACACCCTATGGATTAGTTAGAGTTGATCAACATTTTGCAAGAGAGTTAATGCTAAAAGGACATATTAAAGAAAATAATTCCATACATGAGAATGAACATTCTATAGAGGTGCAATTACCTTTTTTACAATTTGTATTCAAAAAAAATATGGAAAAAATAAAGATACTTCCAATATTAATAGGTCATGATACAACAAGAGAACAACTAAAACAAATAGCTCTTGATATAAAAGAAGTTGCAATGGATATGAATAAAAAAGCCACGATAATTATCAGTGGGGATTTTACTCATTATGGTAGAAACTACAATTACATTCCCTTTGGTGATCATGTTAAAGAAAATATTTACAAGTTAGATGAAGCTGCAATAAATTTTATTAAAGAGTTTAGGGCAGATGAATTTCTCGATTTTATCGATGAAGAAATTAGCACAATTTGTGCAGCATTACCAATTTATCTTTTACTTAATTATATTAAAACAGGAACAGTTAACCTAGAACAGTATTACACTTCTGCAGATTTAGACCCTGAATCAAATTATAAGAACAGTGTTAGTTATGCAAGCATTGTTTTTAATAAGTAAAATGGATAAAACTATTTCAATAAGGAAAAGACTTGGATTTCCTACTAAAGTGCAATTCTTAAAAGATCATGCATTATACACTAAAAAATCTTTACTTATTGCAGGTCATGAAATTATGCAAAGATGGGAAACAAATTATATGAAAAAACTTGCTTCAATTGTTTGCAAAAATGGGGGTAAAATTCTTGAATTAGGTTTTGGTATGGGTATAAGTGCCCATTTTATTCAACAATACAAAAATTCTAAGAGTGTATCAAATCTAACAAAACATGTAATTATAGAAGCTCATCCAGAAGTATGTAAATTTGCAAAAAAAATGTTTGCTAAGGAAATTAAATTCAAAAAGATACAATTAATGAAAGGATATTGGCAAGATGTGACTAAAAAGCTTAAAGCAAATTCTTTTGATGGAATTCTATTTGATACTTATCCTTTAACTGAAAGAGAAATTCATAAAAATCATTTTTATTTTTTTAAAGAAGCCCACAGATTGTTAAAAAAAGGAGGGATTCTTACTTATTATTCTGATGAGGCCAAACGTTTTTCTAGAGAACACATTAAGAAGCTCAAAGCTTCAGGTTTTAAAAATATAAAATGGGAATCTTGTAAGGTTAATCCACCTAAAGAAAGTATGTATTGGAGAAAAAGAACAATAATTGCACCAGTAATAACAAAATAAATCACATAACCTTTAATTTACCAGGTTTAATCTCAAAGACTTCCCCTTCTTCTGTTAGAGATTTAATTAACTTCTCTGCACCAACAATGTTTAATTTAGAAATTATGTCTCCAATGTTTGCACCATCACCAGAATCTAATTCATTAATTAGTTTTATTACCTTTTCTGCATTAGTTAAATTCTCTAAAGACTCTGTTTTACCATTATCATATTTCTCTTCGGTAACAGTTTCCTCTTTTGCTTCATGAACATACTCTTTTACAGAATCTTCTTCCTGGACTTCTACTTTTCTTCTGAGTGCAAGTTCTCTTTTTCTGTATGCGATCCAATCAGTATTTTCAATTTTCCTAATTATTTCAGAATTAATAAAAGTTTCATTATTAAACACCCTTGGTTTTCCAATAACAAAGACAAGATTCCCTATTTCTACAGTAATATTATTAGTAAAACTTCTAACAATAACTTTTCCTGTTCCATCATCTAAAACACAGTCATTAATATTTTTAGAAACAACAACCCCAAGAAGATTTACTCTAAATATTTTACCATAAGAAGTTATAATGTAGCTAGGATCCCATCCTTCCTTTTTAACAAATTTGCCATTAGTTAACTCACTAATTTTACATATTTCTGCTGTGCTTCTCTTGAAATCCGCCATAATAACCTCAATTCTTTTTACAGCCTTTCGCTGAATTTAAGTAATTTTTGATGGTGCTGCAGTCCCGTAGGTGCTCAATAATTCCAAAGGAATTATTGGCACACCTCAACAAGTTTCGGTTGGAGGCGTCCCTCTGCAACGCACCCGATTTGTTTTTATAATCAGCTCACCTTAAGGCTGTAAATGTAGTAAGTGTAAACTATAACTTACTAATAAATCCATTCTTTGGCATAAAAAGATCCCCCGACCTTTTTAATTTTTGTATAAGATCATTAACTCTATCTTCTTCAACATCTTTTTCTTTTGCAGCATTAACTATTTCTGCAACAGGAATTACTTTACCAAACTTTTCTTCCATATCATTAATAATATCTTTAACAATTCTAATATATGATCTTTGAGATGCAGACATTCCTCCTCTGAATCTATCAATATCAATCTTTCCTGTTGTTGGATCAAGTCCAATTTGTCCTAAGCAGTAATGAACAAGTTCAATTGCAACTCTTGCATCCTTTCTTGTGACTTTATCATCTAATCTTAGTTTTGCTGCAGCTTCACTTAATCTTACAAGTGCTTCTAATTGTCTTGCAGAAATAGGAATTGATTTGATTCTTCCTTCTTCTCCACCAGTCATACGCATTTTAACATAATATTCTTTTATTTCTTTTAATGCAGCATCACTTAGTTTTGGTTTGCAAGTTTGTTTTGCATATGCAATATATTTTTTTATAAAATTTGTTGTTAAAGGAGTTATAAGATGTTCTTCTGAGTCCTGATGAAGTTTAAGAATAAATCCTGCTAATTTTTCATCAGTGTCTTTTGAAGGTGTATCTTTAATTGGGAAAATTAAATCAAACCTATTTAGAAGTGTACTTGGAAAATTTATTTGATTTCCTATGCTTTCATAGGGGTCAAATCTATCATACTTAGGGTTTGCTGCAGCTAAAACAGTGGTTTCTGCTCTAAGTGTTGCATGAATATTTGCTTTTGCAATTGTAATAGTTTGCTGTTCTAATGCTTCGTGCATTGCACTGCTGTCTTCTTGAGTCATTTTGTCAAATTCATCAATTGCACAAATACCTTTATTTGCAAGAACTAATGCTCCTGCTTCCAGAGCCCATCCCCTAATAAATTCATCTTTAACAACTGATGCAGTAAGCCCTGCACCACTTGAACCTTTTCCAGTAACAAATCTTACTTTTGGTGCTAATTTTGCAACCCTGCTTAATATAACTGATTTTCCACAGCCAGGATCACCAATTAAAAGTATATGAATATCCCCTCTTGTAATTGTCCCATCTTTTCTTTGCTTTCTTACACCACTAAGCATCTGAAGTAATAGTGCTTCTTTAATTCTGGTATGTCCATATATTGTTGGGGCCATACTATCAATAATTTTTTTATTCATGTGGGGATCATTTGAAAAATCTTTTATTTCTTTTATTTCTTTTTCAGTTAAATTAATCTCAGAAAACTCTTCTTGTATAGGTTCAACATGGTTAGTTTCCATCATTAAATCAAATCTTGTAGATTTTCCACCATCTCTTAATATTATTGGAACTTCTTTTAGGACACCTGTAACAGATATTTTTGCACCAGGATTTGTTTTCTTTTCAGTCATTGGACTAACAAGGTCTTCTTTAAGAAAAATACTTAATCTTTTAGGTTGTTCTCCTCCTTCAATTGTTTCAGGTTCCTCTTCAAGAACAATTCTTTGGGCATCAACCAAGTCTTTACTTAATAATCTAAATTTTCCTTTTCTTCCACAACCACATTTGCTTGGTTCTTTAAATTTAGAATCTAATTGTAAAACTGTTATTCTATTTCCACAACTTGGGCACTCAAAAACAGCACTTGTAACCTGCGGTCTTACATCAGATTTCTGTCTTATAATTCCTTTAAGTTCTATAAATTTTCCAATATGTTTACTTCTAACATTTCTAATAAATAGATTTTGTTCTGTAGGAAGATTAGAGATTCTAACTCTTATTTTTTTCTCTTCATCTAAACCAAGATCAATATTTTCTATTGCAATTTCAGCAGCTCTTAAAGTATCTTCAGGATTTTCTATTAATAATTCTGCAAGTTCAGGTTCAAATATTGCCAATTCATTAAATTCTATGGCAACTGCAACAATTTCTTTTTTTAAATTTGCTAGAATTCTATTTAGATAATTTTTCTCAAAAAAATCCTTGAATTTGTCTATTTGGTCTTGCACTTCCATTTTAATTAATAATCTAGTCCAATTTATATAGCTAACGCTAGTATGTCTTGTGTTCTAGAATTTACATAATTACTTGGTAACTTTTTCAATATTTACAATTAATTTCTCAAGTGCAATCCTAACTTCTTCTGCTGACTTTGTTCCTGTACACACAACCTTTCCATTACTAAACAACAGGAATGTGGCTCTTGCATCCATTAATTTGTAAACTAATCCTGGAAATTGTTCAGGTTCGTATTCTGTATTACTTAATTTCATTGCAAGTGTATTAAGGTTTAACTTACCCCCAATTGCACTTGATGCTACTAAATTTTGAACCTTAATTTCAGGATCTATTTTAATTATGATTCCAATTTTAGCAATAGCTTCTTTTATTTTTACTATTGCTTTTTTTACATCTTCAAGGCTTCTTGCTCCAGTACATACAATTTTACCAGAACTAAAAATCAGAGAACTAGTCTTTGGTTCTTTTATTCTTAGAACTAAACCTGGAAATTGTTCAGGATTGTACTCTGTATTACTCAAGGAAGCTGCCATCTTTTCCAATGGTATAGGGTGCTTAAGGTCACTGCTAACAACAATATTTACTACGTTGATTTTTTGGATTTCATATTTTTCGTTTGTTTTAGCCATTATAATAACCCCCAAGTTTTAATGTTAATCGTGATAATAGTATTTAAATGGAAAAGCTTTATCCTTTATAAATGTTTATAAATCCTTCAACCAAAACTCAGAAAAAGCTTTATAAATAGAATTTATTTTATAGACGATGAAGTCCATTGTTTCCTGTATATTCTTTAATCTCAATGGCCTGAAACCCTTAAATTTACTACTTTCAGAATCTAGTATACAAAAATCACCCCTTCATTTCCTGTGGAAACAGTTATTTTTTTTTAGTTTTTAACCTACCTATTGATCTAGGGTTGTAAATTCTAGCTAATTCCTTGTATGAGCCAGATAAAACAACCACATATACAGAATATATTGGTAGAGCCATTAACATTCCTAGAGGTCCGAAGAGCTTGGCCCCTATTAGTATAATTATAATACTAATAAGTGGATGAACACTCAGTTGCTTTGGTATTAAGAATGGAATAATATAGAAGTTATCAACTAACTGCGCAAATATTAATGTTATTCCTGTAATCAAAAATGTACTTGTGGTTGGACTAAGCAAACTAACTAAAATAGGTCCAACTGCACCCATCCATGGTCCAATATAAGGAATGATGTTAAGAACCCCGCACAGAAGAGCAAATAGCAACCACCCTTTTAAACCTGCAATATAAAATCCTATTGCAGAGATGATTGCGATTATGAAACTTTCAACTAACTTGGTATAGGTATAATCTTTTAATTTTTTAGACGAGTTAGATATAATATTGATAAATCCTTCTCTGAATTTTGTAGGAATGAGTTTTGAAATTTTTTCTTTCAATTTATTTTTATTTTTAAAATAAAACACAAACATTAAAGGAATAATAATAATTGCCTCTGCAATAAATATTGCAATTCCTGAAACAAGATTAAGCAGGATTTTAGTAATAAAACTTTGAATAGAATTTAGTATGTTTTCTGTTTGAATAAGATTAACCATATCTTCACCAAGTATTGCTTCACCCTTTTCAACATAAATTTGTTCTACAGAAACATTATTCTCTTGCATAAATCCAACTGTGCTATTAATATCTTTGACTGTAAAAGATATTAAAAGATATAATAATATCAGCCAGAATAAGATTGTTATTGTTGTAAATGTGGTTTTAAGGATTTTGTTTTCATGCAGTTTCATTCCCAATATTATTTTACGAAATCTTTTGTGACTCCTTTCAGTTATAAGAATAATAACCCCTCCAACTATCAAAACTATGAAAATGTCAGAAAAGTAAAATAATAGTGCAACCAGTAAGGATAATATAATAAATAAAAGTATAATAGGTATCCACACACTCTTTTTTGTTGAAAACTCCATTAACTAATATTTTGTTTTTTGTTTTTTATAAAGGTTACGAAGGGAAAACATCCTCTTATAATAAAAACATTTATATATGAATATCGCAAAAATAAGGTATAATGGTAGAAAGTATATTTAGAGGAGGACTTGCTTTTCTAGAACAAGTTGGAGTGTATGATATAGTGTTACCTTTTTTATTAGTTTTTACATTGGTTTTTGCACTACTTGAAAAGACAAAAATTCTAGGAGTTCAGAAAGATCCTTATAAGAAAGATGAGACTTCTTATGCTAAAAGAAATCTTAATAGCATGGTTGCCTTTGTAATAGCTTTTTTTGTTATTGCCTCATCAAAGCTTGTTGCACTTATCAATCAAACTGTTAGCCAAATCTTTATTTTACTACTACTTGCAGTAATGTTTATGTTGGTTGTTGGCACATTTAACAAAGATGAAGAATTTTCATTTAGCAAGACACAACAAACAATTTTTACTGTTATCATGGGGATTGCAATAATATTAATTTTCCTTAATGCGCTTGGATGGTTAGAATTAGCATATAACTTCTTAAAGCTCAATTGGAGTGGAGAAGCAGTTTCTGCAATAATATTCATAGTTTTAATGGCAATATTTATAGCATTCCTTGGAAAAGGCGCAAGTACTAGTCCGAAGGAGAAAAAAGAAAAAGAGGAAGATTAACCTCTTAAAACAAGTAACTTTAAATAAGAACAAGCCATAATAAATAAATAAATCATATTTTACTATAAACTTATAAAAAATTTGGTGATACAAATGAATTTTTATGATGCAATCGAAACTCTTGCCGAAAGTGGCTTTTTAGATATATTTTTACCTTTTATGTTGATATTTGTGATAGTTTTTGCAGTATTGCAAAAGAGTCATATCCTTGGAAAAGGTGATGATAAAAGAAAGTACAACATTGTTCTTGCTTTAGTAATGGGATTGTCAGTTGTAGTTCCACATGTTCTTGGAAGATATCCTCCTGAATCAGACCCTGTTTTAATGATAAATAATGTATTGCCAAATATATCTCTAATCATGCTTGCAGTAATAGCATTTATTATGATTGTTGGTGTTTTTGGTGCAAACATAAAAATAGGTGACTCTGCTAGTCTTCACACAATTATTGTTATCTTTGCTGCACTTGCAGTAATTATCACTTTTGGTGTTGCAGCAGGATGGTTTGGACAATTACCTTGGTGGTTGCAATTTCTCGAGGATGAATCAACGCAAGTTACATTTATTGTTATCTTAATTTCAGCGCTGTTGATAGCTCTTATTGCTGGACCAAGTAATAGCAAAAATAAAAGTAAAGATGATGGTCCAACCAAAACTTGGTTAGTTCAACACGATAATAAAGACTAAAAATGGCTTCATTAATGGATCTTAGTTTAACTAAACACTTTACTAGTGTTTTTGTATTTCTTTTAGTTTTTGCAGGAGTATATGCATTACTTGAGAAGTCAAAAATATTAGGAACTGACAAAAAGAATATTAATGCAATAATTGCGATTGTTTTTGCATTCTTAATTATAACTTCTAAAGCAGCAACAACATTTATTTCTTTTGTGTTGCCTTGGTTTTTCATATTGGCCCTAGTCATTTTGTTTCTTATTTTTATGGGTAAAATGTTTGGTAAAACAGACAAAGATATTAAATGGGCATTTAGTTATGGAACAGTTTCTCCTGCGATTACATGGATTATAATCTTTGTAGTATTGATATTAGTATTTGGTTTTAGTAGTATCTTTGGACAAGAATTATTAGAAGATGCAGAAGTTCCTGAAGGTGGTTCAAATATTGAAGTTCCTGTAGAAAGTACATCTTCTGGAACTGGTGAAACTGCGGCTGGTTCTGGTAGTGTAGTGACTAAAGATTATGGTTCGAATGTTTTAGCAACATTTTTTCATCCCAAAGTCATGGGTATGTTGGTATTATTTGTAGTGGGATTAACTGCAATTCTATTAATTACTAAGAGTGGTTTTGCACCTTTTAGTAGATAAATGTTATTTCTAAATTTTTGTAATCTTAAAGAATTATATCGATATTTAGAAACAAAATAATATGCTCAATAAACACAATAATTACCATTATTGGTCATTAACACAATAGTCAAAAACTATTGGTTGTTTAGCAAAACTAAACACAACAAAGTTGAATAAACAAAGTTTATTGGTACCACTAAGTGAAAAAAAGAAAATAAAAAGAAGTTTACTTCTTTTTCTTAATATTTGTCCAAGCAAGATCAAACAGAGCGTCAATTGCTGAAGCAAAGTAAGGCGTATTTATCCATATTCCTACATCATAGTTAGGATGAACATCTTTATCATCCATAATCATAAAGACTATTTCTTTTCCATCAACAACAATAAATCTTGCTTTTGCCTTGCTGTTTTTTATTTCTGCAACATCTTTTAAGTCTGCAGCAGCTTTTTTGTTCTCTTTAGTTATTGGGGCCAGGATTCTGATTTTTACTCCTCGTTTTTTTATCTGTTCAAAAACCGGCTTTAGAGAATCAATCTTTCTAATAAGGCCTTGTTCTGTGGTCATTATTGTAACTGTTTTCTCTGCACCTCGAATAACAAGTTCAAAGTGGTTGTATAAATTATGTCGTCCTTTTAGTGAACCTGAAAGATCACTTGGTTCAACTAATTCAACACCTTGTGTATGTAGTGAGTTAAGTTCATTGATAACGTCAGTATTATTTAAATCTACAAGTCTTTTTACTCTTTCTTCACTATGTTTTTTTATGTTCTTTTTTACTCTTTCAAGAACTTCTTTTGGTGGAACTGCTAAATATTTTATTGGTTTACCTAATTTCATTACTACAAATCCTTTTTTTTCAAGTGATTCAAGAATATCATATGCTCTTGATCTAGGAACATTACCAATGTCTGATAATTCCCCTGCAGTTGAAACTCCTCTTGATAAAAGTGCAGTCCATATTCTAACTTCATATAGGTTTAACCCGAAATATCTTCGCAATTTGCTTAGAAAATCATCTTTAACTATCATTTTATAACACACTCCCCCTCTTTATATCCTATTAATATGTAATGACTAAAAATAAGATAATAATATTAAAATAATACTACTATATATAGGTTTCGGTTTTTTATGATTGTGCAATAGTTAAAACTATTACTTACTTTTCTAAAGATATATTATGGGCATTAATATAGTTTTCAACTAAGAATTTCCAATCAGCAGTAAAGCTTAATTGTTTAGCGTTTATTTTGTTTTTTACTCTTTCAGTGTGTTTTAGCGAAGCAAACTGTTTCATTATTTGAAATAACTTTTTAATTGATTCTTGCTCTGTTTTTTGATGTCTCTCGAGGATAAAAACACCCTCTGATTTGTCGCCTTTTTTTATTTTTTTCTCCATAAATTTTCCAAAGCCAGAAAGATTTGTTGTAACAGTTGGAACACCAACCGCAATTGATTCTAATGGGGTATACCCCCAGGGCTCATAATAGCTCGGTAATATTGTAAAGTGGCATCCTGCTATTGCTTCATACAAATCAAGGTTTAGAAGTAAATCATTACTACTTAAATTAGTAGGATATAATATAACTTTTACAGGATTATCTTTAGAATTGTCTAAACCTTCAGCTAAAAGCATCTGAATAATTTCATTACCAAATTCATCACCTATATTATAAGAGCAGAGTGTAGGGTTTCCCTGTCTTTTCAAAGAAAATCTACTTTTTCTCATGTTTAACAAGAATTTTTGATTTAATGAAGTATCAACATTAATTTTTCTGTTATACATAACATCATATAAAATATCTTCAAAGATTGTATCTGAGTTTTGTTCAATTGCATCTTTTATGTGTTTGAAATAATTTTTATCTTTTAGTATGTCCATTTTAGGTCCATTATTATCTTGTAATGGCCATAGGAAAACAGATATGGTTCTATTTCTAATAGGATTTTCTTTCAAGTCTCTATTTAATTTTCCTAGAGCTTTAATTAGAATATCTGTACCTTTATTTTTTATTTCAGGCCTACCAAATGTAGAAAAAATAAGATTATGTTTAAGATCCATAGGATAATATGGGAAAAAATGATATGTAAGATAATCCCTTAGCTTTTTTCTTGATTTAATGTGCATCATAGATGTTTCTTCTATTGTTGGAAAATCATCTGCATTAAAACCATTTAAAACTAAAACTTCTGGTTTCCTACCCAAGATATGTTCTGCTTCTTTTCCTGTAATCTCAGACACTGTTGTAAAGATGTGGGCATTCTGAGCACAAGCTTTTTCTGCTGTAAATTTATCAATAATTCCAACTCTTCTTGCTTCATCATAACTATTTATTTCGTTAAGATTACTGTATATATCAATACCCCTACTTGCTAAAGATCTTCCAAGCATTGTAGCATGTGTTGTAAATATTGTTTTTACAAGAGGATTAGCTATTTTTAAATGTAATAATCCGAATCCTGATAACCATTCATGAAAATGTGCAACAATTGATTGTTTTCCGGTCTTTTTCTGATATTTATCTATTAACAACCCTATTGCATAACTCCAAAGCATTGGTTCTTCGAATTCCCAAGAACTATATAATGATTCAACCTGAAAGTTTTCCCAGAAATAGTTTTTAAGATAGTTTGTTCTGTATTTTATTGAGTCAAATTCAAGAAGAATTACTTTAGGTTCACCCTCAATTAACCAGTAACCATAGTGACAAACAATTCCTGTTTCTGCAGACAATTCATAGAAGATATCTTTTAATTCTTTAGGAGGTTCCTCTTCTTGAAATTCTGGTTCAGCTCTTTCCTTAAAATAGGGCCCAACAAGAAAATATTCTTTGTAATATTTTAACATGTGGACTGCTTTTGAGGAAACAACTGTATAAATTCCTCCAACTTTATTACACACCTCCCATGAACACTCAAAAACTGTTCTTGCTTTTGCAGTAACCATATTTATTCTTATTTTTTGCCTTTCGCTCAATTGATATGTTTGTCAATGGTTCTGCAGTCCCGTGGGAGCGTCCCCCTGCGACGAACTTTATTGTTATGAGCTCACCTTAAGGCAGTATTATTTACCAAAAACTATTGCTAATATATTTATATATTATTAGTCTTGCATGATCTTTATTTTTTGCAGTTTTAATTTTTTCTGCAAGATCAAATTCTTCAAAAACATCCTTTATCCAGTTAGCAAAATCATTCTTATCATCATTTGCATGGTGTTTAAAGTGATGTTCATCAATCATTTCTAATGCATCAGCCAATTCCTTAACATTTTTTATTTTATGTCCACCCAAAAGAACAAAATAGTGATCTTCAGGTAAGGTCTTTTTTAATTTTGTTTTTACTGTTTTTTTAGAAGGTTTATTCAACTTAGTTGAATGACCAAAAGATTTGTCTTTTGTTTTCTTAACTACAGGTTTCTTTTTTTCTTTAGTAAGTTTTGTTTGCTTAGCCAATTCTTTCACCTCTCTGAAAATTATCTTTTTAACTTTTAATTAATCCTACCGGTTTATCAACAGGAATATTAATCTTAACCTTTTCACCTTTTCCATCAGCATTTAATCTAAGTGCAATATCATTAAGTACATTCATGAATGATGTGAATCCATCATAAGGATTGTCATAAGGACTAAAGTATTTGTGTACATCTCCATCATTAAACCATTTTGTGCACATATAATAAAAATGGTCGCTGGTAGTTAGTTTTCTCCATGCTTCAATTAATTTATGGTCTTTGGAGTTTTTTATATGTTCCTCTAATGCATATAGCTCTTTTATTGCAGAGTTTTGAATATCATTACCTAACCATGCAGTAAGATCCCTTTCTGTGTCTGCCCATGAAACAAAGCAGGGAAAATCCATGTCTGCCCTAACTGGATGTTCTGCTGCTTCTGATACGGTTACAAATCCATTATCAGGATGGTTTAATATTTCTTCAGGAAGATGTTCCATAAAATCAAATATTCCTGTGTCTGCCCATTGGTGTTCACCAAATGTTTCATAATCCATAAATAAATTTACAACGTCACCATTTCCATTAATTGCATTCACCCACTTTGAGAATTTTGGAACAGTTAGTGGATGTTCATTCCATGATTTATTAGAAAATCTGAATGCAATATCATCACTCAATTTATAATTTTTTAGTAAGAGTTTTATATTTGCATTTGGTGTTTTATAGACAAAGTTTGGAGATTTCCAACCAAGAATTTTATCTGCACCTTCAGCGAGTATTATAGAATAACCCATCTTTTCGATTTCATAAGCTAATTCATTATTAAAAACAAGTTCAGTGTTTCTAAAAACTTTGGGAGTAACACCAAATAACTCTTTTATTTTATTTTTATGCATCTCAACTTGTTCTCTAAACTCTTGTTTTGAGAAAAGAAAGGATAGTGAATGATAATATGTTTCATTTAAGAATTCAACACATCCTGTATTTGCTAATTCTTTGAAACTTTCAAGAACTTTTGGTGTATATTCTTCAAATTGTTCTATTGCTGTTCCAGAAATGCTAAATGAAATTTTAAATTTTCCTTTGTATCTTTTTATTAATCTTAAGAAAAGATTATTCATAGGAAGATAACACTTGTTTGCAACTTTTTCTGTTATTTCCCTGTTCTTTTTATCATCAAAATAATCTTGATTCTGTCCAATATCAAATACTGTATAGTGTCTTAGCCTAAATGGCTGATGCACTTGAAAATAAAAACATAAATTTACCATGTATACCTCCTTTATTTAATTCTGTTCAACTACTATTTGAACCTTTCGTTTGTTTACTCTTGTTTTTGTTTGTTGTTTAAATAAACACAAAAATCCTCATAGATTTTTGGTCATTATAATTTAAAATAAATTATAATAATAAAAAAGGTAGGCCCCACAATTAGCCGTTTGCACGACTAATCTATGGTGGCGGGGCTACCTAGGTTGAGAGCGTTATTTATGCATGTTCATTGATTCATTATATGCATCTATTAGTTGATTAACTGGTTTTTCCCAAGTTCTGTTATCTATTTCAATCATACCATAATCTTTCATTTGTTTATGTAAAACATTGTAACTTAGCAGATTGAGAATTTTATTTGCCATTTCATCTGTATCCCAGAAATCAACTTTAAACACATTGCTTAGTGCTTCTGCTACACCTGATTGTTTAGTAACAATTGATGGTGTACCATATTTCATTGCTTCCATAGGAACTATTCCAAATGGTTCTGAAACAGAAGGCATCACATAACAATCAGCAATTTTGTATAGTGCTTTACCTTCTTCAAGAGTATAAGGTCTTCCATTAAATAAGACATTTTTTGATATTCCAAATTGTGCTGCAAGGTCCATCATTCTTCTCAAATAGGGTGGATCTCCTCCTCCCATTATAACAAAGACAACATCTTTTCTTTTCTCAAGAACTTTTTTTGCAGCCATAATAAGATATTCAACACCTTTCTGAATAGTGACTCGTCCTGTAAACAAGACAACTTTTTTATTTTTAAAGTTAGGTGCAGGAATATCCATAATATTTCCTATGAGTGTGTTTTTTCCATGATGAATAACTCTTATTTTTTTAGGGTTAATGCCGTATTTTTCAACAATAATATTTTTTATGAAATGGCTTATAGCAATAACAATATCTGCTCTTTTTAACCCACTATATTCAATATCTCTTTCCCATTGTGATGCATTACCAAGATATCGGTCATAAATAGTATTATGAATATGAACAACCAGTGGTTTACCTGTTTTATCAGCAATCCCAATTGCAGCAGGATATGTTAACCAATCATGGGCGTGGATAACATCAAAATTAAGACTGTCTACAATATTGTAAACCCTTTTAGCATAAAGATCAATTTCTGTTGGTAAGTTTGGGCCATAAAGATCATCTTTAGTAACTTTTCCTCTTAATAGTTTTAACTGATATTCTTCTTCATAACTTTCAGAATTTTGATAGGGCATAAATGCTCCTGGAACACTAATTAGTTTAGGTTTCACCTTTTTACCAAGAAAATGATTTTCTGCAACTATTAATCTTGCAAATTCAGAATGAGCATTGTCTGGACCAAGAGGCATGATATAAGTAAGTGGAATGTTCCTTTTAGAGAGCTCTTTAACTAGTTCATAACAAATCATTCCTAGTCCGCCAACATGTAGAGGCGGTAGCTCCCACCCGAGCATAAGTACTTGCATCTCAACCCCTTTTTTACTAAGTATTGAAATTAGAATTATTCAACACCCTCAACCAAGAATTATTCGAGCTTAACTCTTTATATAGTTTGTTGTTTTTTTGTAACTACTTTGGAACGAATCACCTTTTTTTCAAGATTTTCTTGAAGCACAGGAAAATCTTTGATTTTTATGCATTCAAAAAAGTTTTGAAAAAAGGTAGGCTTTTTTGAAGCACAGATATTTCGCAGAAATATATGCATTCAAGAAAATTCATCTTTTTCTTAATATTTTCTTAAAGTATCCCATCAAAGCATAGGCTTCCCGTCTAGAAAGCATTAATTTAGAAAGCAATTTCTTCCAAACAAGTCTTTGAGTTTTATCCTGGCTTGCTCTAAGAAAACTCATATTATCAATAGTTTGATTAACCAATTTATTTAATTGTTTAATTTCTGTTTTTTGAGCTTGTTTTGGCATCTTTGACTTTATTTTTTCAGAATTTGCAGTTTTGTAAAGTTCATAGAGACAAACTGTAACTGCATGACTTAAATTTATAACACCATATTTCTCAGATACAGGTATTGTTATTGCAAAATCTGCAATCTCTATCTCTTCATTACTCAAGCCATGGCTCTCTTTGCCAAATAATAAAACTATGTTGCTATCTTTCACAGCAATTCTTGGTGCAATAGTGTCAATATGTTCGACACTTCTCAAAATATTATAATCATTTCCTAATTTAGATGTTGTTGCAATAATGTGATTTCCATATTTTCTTATCTTTTTCTCAATTTTCTTAACATCTTTCTCTTTGATTACAATGGCTTTTTTTAAGATACTTTTAGCATGGCTTGCCCTATCAATTGCAGTCTTGTTTAGATGATTACATTGAGGATTAACTAAAACTAACTTGGTCGAACCAAAATTTGCCATGCTTCTTGCAATTGCACCAATATTTCCAGATGTTTCAGGTGCAATTAAAACTATTGTGACTTTCATATTAATTTAATTACCTCTTTCATTGCAGGTTCAAGGTTTTGGATATTTCTTATTTCTTCTTTTGTTAACCATTTAATTTCAGAAATTTCAAATTTTTCAAGCCTTTTTGGTTCACCAGATTTTATTTTGCATTTATAATATTTAATTAATCTTGAGGTATTAACTTTATTTGGAATATTGTATATTTTTATATCATCTTTTCCTTGACCTAAAAAATTAATAATTTCTATTTTAATGCCCAATTCTTCTTTCATTTCTCTTTTGAGTGTTTCTAGTTCAGATTCTCCTTGTTCTAATCTACCCCCAGGAACTCTCCAAAATTTGAATTTTGGATCAAAAATTATTAAATATTTATTATTTTTCTGAATAAATGCACTTATAACCAATGTTCTATTATTTATTTTCATATGTTTAGAAGATTCTGATTTATTATAAATTTTTGTTATTTAAATTATCGCTTTAATAATTGGCACAAGGAGTGCAGATAATAAAAATACCACCACTAGCACTGTAACTTTTGTTGTAATAAGTTTTGCTTTCCTTTCTTTGAACTTTCCTTTGAGTGCAGTATACAACATTCTTCCACCATCGAGTGGACCAATTGGCAATAGGTTTGCTGCACCAATTCCCATACTTAATAAGAAGACCCAATATAACAAACTTGCAATTATATCCACTATTGTAAACGCTATTTTTTGAATAACTGTTTGGTCTCCCTGAACATTAATTATGTTCATTATACCTATGTATGCAGAAGAATTATCTTCAGGGTGTTGAGCTAATATTATTGGATAAGTTTCGTTTGCTTCAGTATAAAATATTATCTGATCACCTGGTTGTTTGTCTTCTAAAACATTTGCCATGTCTGTAAAAGAATAAACTTCAGTATCATCAATTCTGTTATACGTTGTATTAACAGGCATATTTGCCTGCATTGCAGGAGAATTATTATCTGTGCTTTCAAAAGCAAATCCTTTGCTATTATACAAATCTGAATGAATTGGACTTATAACCAATATTATTAATAAAAATGCAACTGCAGAGAGCAGAATATTAAACCAAGGTCCTGCTGCATACACTGATTGCTGTTGCAACTTCTTTGCCTTAACTAGTTTTTTCTCATCAGGTTCTACAAACGCACCTGGCAATATTGCAAAAAGAACAAGCCCGGTATTTTTTATCTTAAAACCATGGGCTTTTGCAACTATTCCATGTCCAAACTCGTGAACTACTACAACAATAAATAACGAAATGATTCCATACCAGAATGGAACAAAGATTTGTGCACCAGGAATCTTCACTCCAGGGATTACAGGACTAACACCACTTGGTGCACTAGGTTCAGTAAATAATTTTACAAAAGATGATGAAATCATAAAAGTCATTGCAATAATTCCAAGAAATCCTATTATCATACCAATATATCCTAATATCTTAAAGAATTTGCTGTGTTTTTTGGCAATCTTGTTAATAAATTTAATTCCAAAATTTGTTCTTAAAATTGCAATGATAGGAATTTTACCTACTTTTTGAAATGCAAATTTTTTTCTGAATGCATATATTAATACAAAGATTCCTGCATAGAACAATATAATTATTATTGTATTTAAAGGTAGTACCATATTCTGTTTTCTTTTATTAATCTTTAAAAAGCTTATTATTGTACCAATCTATAAGAAAGAACAAAATCTCTCTAAAATTATGACAAACTTTAAAAAGAAATTACTCTATAATTAACTTATAACAATTATCTAATACGTTTGAGGTGAATTAAATGAATCGAAAAGCAAGTATGCAATTATCTATCAATATGATCGTTATCCTAATTATAGCAGTTGTTATTCTTGGGTTGGCCCTAACATTTATTCAAGGAATGTTTAGAGGTATAGAAAAAGATTTTATTTCTAGGGCAAATGAAGAACCAAATCCTTCTTCAGCAACACCAAGTAATCCTTTAACATGTTCACGAGGTGCTAATATACTTTCAAGTCCTGGAGAAGAATTATCACTAAAGTGGGGTGTGTATTGTACTGATTCAAATGATTGTGAGGGTACTTCTTTAGATAGCATAGTTTGTTCAGGGGGGTTGTTAACAATAACTAGTATTGTTTCAACAACAAAAAACATTTCTTATGCCTCTTCAGATATGTTAATAACCTTAGTATCAATTCCTAAGGCAACAACATTAAATAAGTACTTGTGTACTGCAATAGTTAAACATGGTACAATTCCTGTAGAAACAGCATCAAAAGATATGATAATAGAAGTGGTTAAATAAATAGGTGGGGAAATATGAAAAAAAGAGCTTTATCAAAAAACGAAGAGTTTGATATACTAAAAATAGTTGCTGATAAATTCCTGCTCTTTGCAGTATTTATTCTTGCAGTTGGTTTTTATAGGTTGATATCTGGTATTGGAACTTTTAGTTTTAATATATTGATAATTATTGCAGGAATTATTTTATTAGCATTATTCATTGCTTTACTTGTAAAAGAGTATGAATATATTAAGTTGTAGAATTTTTCTTTTCTTTTTTGTATTTAATTAATTAAGGTCAAAATGAACAATAAAGCATTTACATTATCTATTAATTTCTTAGTTATTATGATTATTATGATTGTAATATTTAGTTTTGGAATTTATTTATTCACTAGCATATTTAATGAAGTTGTGAAAACAGATACTGAAATTCATGAGCAAGAATTAGATAGACTTAATCTTCTCCTGGATGATGGTTCTCTTGTCACGGTTCTTAATCCTCAACAAACTTTTGGAAAAGACCCTTTAAGATTTCCAATAGGAATAACAAATGAAGGTGCTGGTGCAAATGCATCAAGTTTTAAGATAGTTATTGAAACCCAAACAGGTGCTTGTTCTAATTATAAATTTACTCCGAATGATGGATCTAGTCCAAGCTGTCTTAGTGATATTGTTCATTTGCCTGTTGATTCTGACACAACAGGATTTACAATAAGAAATAATGAAAGAAAATATAGGTTAATCTTAATTGACCCAAAGCATAATGATGGTTTTTATACTGTAAAGTTTCATATAGAAAGAGATACTTTTTCTTATGGTGGAACACAAATGCTTTGGGTAACTATGCCTTAGAGATACTGGTTTTCATCAGTTAATAATTTTTTAGAAATTTGTCTTAAAAACTCTAAATTCTTTTCATCTTTCTCAATTAAATTTGGATTCTTTTTAGTGTCAAATAATCTATGTGCCATTATTGCACCAACATATTTATTTGATCTTTTGTTTAATTCTATAAGTTCTTTTTCAGAAATTTCACAATGTTGTTTGAATTCTTCAGAGTAAATCTCAAAAAATAGATTATAGTTTTTTCTTAGAACACTTATGTCTTCTTTGTTTTTTGCTTCTGCAAACCAATGAGCAAATAAATATCCAATATCAAATGCAGGGTCAAATCTACAAACATTTTCAAAGTCGACCAAATAAAAGCATTCTCCTTTAACAAGTATATTCTTAAATGCAAAATCCCCATAAATTATAGAAGATTTAGTGTTTAAGCTTTCATTAAATAGATTTAAAGTTTCATCTTTATCTAATTCCATAGACCCTTTAAGTCTAAATGCTATAATAAAATCAATATGTTCTTTATTTTCTTTTTCTGGTCTTATCATTTCTGTTGTACAATAAGTTGTTCCATGTAATTTACCACAAAACCTGGCAAGTTGAGGAATGATTTGAAGTTCTAATCTACCTGAACCAATTAAGTTTGCTAGAACAGAAGAATTTTCCCCAACCTCTTGCATTATAATTACATTGTTTTCTTTGTCATATTGTAGAACTTTAGGTATAATTTTGTTGTTTAAATTATAGAACCATTTTAGTGATAAATATTCAAAATATTGTCTGCTCAAAGGTATGATCATAGATGGTTGAACTTTCACAAAACCAAAGGCTTGCTTAACAAATATTTTTTGATTGTTTTCAAGAAGAACTTCAAACACATAATTCACATTGGTATATTTTGTGATTTCCTTAATTTCTTTAATATTTTTAATTGCTTTTGATTCTAAATATGATTTTAGGTTTGTTTTATTTAGTTCTATAACCATTTAACTAACTCTTTAATTTTTTTCTCAGGAGTTTTAGATTTAACAATTCCAGATGCAACAAAAATCCCATTTGTTCCAAGTTCAATTGCTTTCTTAACATCTTCTGCAGATTTAATACCTGCACCACATAGAATCTTTTGCTTTCTATTAATTTTTCTTATCTTTTTTACAGTTTCTGTAACAATTTCTGGTTTTGCTTTACTAACAGAAACCTTTCCTCCAATAAGTTCAGGTGGTTCAACAGCCAGAAAATCTGGTTTAAACTGAGAGAGTGCAGCTGCCTGATCTGAATCATTTGCACAAATTATTGTTTGTAATTTATTTTTCTTTGCGACTTTTTTGCTTTTTTCTATTTGTGCCAGATTAAATCTGTCTTCAGAGTGATTAAGAACAACACCCTTTGCTCCATTAAACTTTAGCGTCTCTGCAAGAACTTGTCCTGTATGTGCACCATATTCTATTGGATCAAGATGCTCTGAAAAAACAGGAATGCCAACTAATTTAGAAATTCTATGAATGTCTGTTTCCTGCACAACCAAAATTATTTTCTTTCCAGTTCTTTTTGCAATCCTGTCTGCAGTTTTTGCAAGTTGCTCTGCTTTCTTACCAGATCCTTCAGAGTATGTTTTGAAGTTTATAACTAAGATGTTATCTTGTATAATCTTTTTCATTTTAATATAAGTCTATTAATCCTGTTTAAAAAGATTTTTATTCAAAAGCTTTATTAATATAGTTTATCTACAAATTAAAATGAACTTAAAAATTGATAGTTCAATAATAGAAAAATTCCCTGAACTTAAAATAGGGGTTTTAATTGCAAAAAATATTAATAATTCTATTTCCAATGATGAATTAAAACAAGAAATGAGAAATATTGAATCACATATAAAAGGTAATTTTGAGCTTCAAACTTTAGTCGATCTTCCTTTTATTAAGGATTGGAGAAATGCATATTCTTCTTTTGGTGCAAAACCAAAGACGTTTAAAAATTCTGTTGAGTCTCTTTTAAGAAGAATACTAAAAGGGGATGATCTTCCAGATATTAATACTGTTGTTAATCTTTATAATCTAATTTCAGTGAAATATGTTGTTCCTGCTGGAGGGGATGATATTGACAAAGTTGATGGGGATATTGTTCTTACTATTGCTAAAGGTTGTGAACAATTCACTTTGCTTGGCAGTATGAAAAAAGAAGTTGCTGAGTCTGGTGAAGTAATTTACAGAGACAATAAAGAAATTCTTTGTAGAAGATGGAACTGGAGTGAGTGTGATAAGACAAAAATGACTCCTGAGACAAAGAATGTTATTATAGTTTTAGAAGCCTTAGCATCTATAACAAAAGAAAGGTTAAAACAAGCTTTACAAGAATTAAAAGAAAAAGCAGAAAAATATTTGTCTGCAAATTGTGAGATTGCAATTTTAGATTCTTCTAGTTTAGAATATGATTTCTAATGTTTGAAGATTTTTTGCATTTTAATAATGACTATATATGAAAACTATTCTTGCAAGAATTAGTGACAGTATTAATGCAAGTATAATCCCAAAGATATTTGCCCAAAGAATTAACAGCGACATTACAATTATAAAACAAACCATAACTAAATACCAATTTCTTGATGCAAAGAAAAGTGTTAATCCATCATTCTTAGGTATTGGCAGTATTGAGAAAAATATTAATACAAGATTTATTTTAATTAGTTCCATAACAAATATACTCTTTGTAGCAAAAAATATTGGTGCAAGTATTAATATTATTATAAGATAATTAAATAAATAACTAAGTGCATGTATTTTGAAATGATCCATATGATTGAATGCAAATCTGTAACCTCTACCCAATCTTTTTTTATCATTTTGGATTAATTGTGTGTGACCAGTAAGTATAATAGGAAAAATTCCCTGTAATACAAAAACTAGTACAATTGAACTTACCAATCCTGGTAAAGACCATTCATATTTTGAATCATAACCAAGTTTGAGTGCAACAAACTTCTTAATCCATATTTGTCCATAAAAGAAAATACCAACAAATATTATTGCCATAAGTAAATTTGCAAGGCCTCGTTCTAAATCAAAATGAGTTATCCCCCATTTATTGAAAGTAAAGATAAATGCTGTTGCTAGAATTACCCATATAATGTTTTTAGATTCTTCTTTTGAGAACTTCACATACTTTTTTATATCGTGCAAGGCATATGTGAGATAATTGTGTTTAGTCATATGCCCTATTTAGAGAATGCAATTTATAAAGTTAATTAATGAAATACTGCCTTAGGGTGAGCTGATTCTAAACTTGTAATGGGTGTGTTGTTGGGGTTGGGCCCTGTTGGTGAACAGCACCCTTGAGTTTATATGAATTTAGTGAAAGACTTTATTCATCCAATCTTAAACTTTATAAATACTAAATAATCTCTAATTTATATAATAATTATTAGGTTATAAGGTGATCTTATGAGTAAAAAATCAAAGAAAAAGAAAGATAAAAAGAAGAAAACCAAGAAGAAATATCCTTCAGCTGTAGAAGAAAGAATGAAGTCTATAGCAAATATTGCTCTTCCTGATGAAGTTCCTGATAAAAAAGAGAATGAAGATAAGATTGATAGATTTCGATATAATTTTAGAAACGACAGAGCTACTTTGAAAGAAAAGAGCAGAGTTTCTCAAAGAGGAAACAGGCCTAAGAAGTCTACAAAGCCTAAAATTCTTTAATTCTAATGCCAATAATTATCTATTGCGCATTTTTATTATTTTTTTAAAGTAAATAATGAGAAAAAGAAATAATTACTTCTTAAGAACTTCTTCAACAATATATTCCCCAGGAAGTTTCTTATATGCTCTTTTTAGAGCATCAATTGCAACTTGTTTGTGCTCTTTGTCTACATTAATTTCTAGAATTGCTTTATCTTTGAATACTCTCGCAGCAATTCCAACTGCTTTTCCAAAAGCCATTTTCATACCAGTACTCATTCTGTCAGCACCTGCACCTGAGGCAAGTGGGTTTTCTCTAATAACATGGTGTGGGTAAACTCTAACTTTAAGTTTAAAGTTAACTTTTCCTAGCTTTGTTTCTAGTAATTTTAAAGCGGTTTTTCTTGCTGATTCAAGGCAATTATGTCTTAGTTGAATAGCTTGTTTTGATATTAATAAGAATTGACATGGGAACTCTTTCTTTAAATCTCCCATTTCGAACTTAACTACTTTATTTGTTGGAATAGATCTAATATAAGCTTTTTTCCTGTATTTTGATTTTCTAGTATATGCATTTTGAATTGATCTTGATGCTACACTTTTTCTTAGTTTTGCCATTCTAAGCAAGAAATTTAGGATATTTATAAATATAATGGTTTGTGTAATGCGACATATTGTTATCACTTATTAGTAGATAAAGATAGAAAGATTTATAGTTTCTGCATGGCGTGAGCTGGGCTTTGTGTTGGCTGTATTCTGGGGTTTTGGACTCTACTCTGAGGTGCTGGTCGTGAAATATGTAAATAGTCGTCTTAGTTTTTTAGATGAGTTAAGTTCGTTGAGAGATTTGGTTGAGAGTCGTTTTTCTTCTGTAAATGGTCGTCAATTTGATGATATTTTGAGTAAATTGGCTCATTATCATTACAATAAAAAGAAATGTATTGTTCTTGGTTTAGAAAGAGATGTTTATGATTATTTGATTTCTCAAGGTTATAATCCTTTCACTGTTTATCGTTGGTTGCTTCTTGAAAGAGTTCCTGAAGAAGTAAGATTTCAAATTAGCAAAGGAGAACTTAATCAGAAAGAAGCATTAAGAAAAGCTTTCAGAATAAAACAAGACAAAAAGGATATTGCAGGAGAATCATTAAAGAAAATAGGCTTAGAGCTTATTAAGAGGATGTAAAATGAGGAAAAATTATGCAAGACCAATAAATACTCGGAAGCTTCCTAATGTTTTTAATAAACAACAACTTATTGATTTATTTTCAAAAATTGAAGAACCAAATATTTTTATGGGTTCAATGATGGCTTTGTTTTGTGGATTAAGAATTGGTGAAGTTTGTAGTTTAAAGAAGTGTGATGTTGACTTAGTTTCTGATAAAGTCTTTGTTAAAGAAGGCAAGGGTGCTAAAGATAGGGTTGTGATGCTTCCTGTTAAGTTTAAGCCTTTGATTGAGAAATGGTTTAACATTAATGATTCTGAATACTTTATCTGTACGAGTTATAATAAGAGAATGAAAGAAGGAGCATTATCTAAGAAGTTTGCTAAAGCATTGGAAAATTCTGATCTTAGAATTAAAACTTTTACAACAAGTATTGGACAACAAAGATATGCATATAGTTTTCATACCTTAAGGCACACTTATGCTACATATTTGCTTGAAAAAGGAGTTGACTTATATTATGTGCAAAGAAGTCTTGGACATGTAGATATCCACACAACACAAATATATGCCTATATAAGCAATGCAGATTTAAGAAATAAGATTAATCTTGCATTTGGAAAAACAGAAACTTCAAAGAAAAACAACAGAAGTATTGAAGTAACAGATCCTTTGCAATTGCTTAAACTGAAGTTTGCAGATGGTGAAATAGGACTTGAAGAATTCAAGGAGAAATATGAGTTATTGGCTAAATTAGATGCTCTTTAATCAAGGGTTTTTGTGGCAACTGTTCATTCTTTTTATGTTGGCTTTATTTCGCATTTTAAAGCCCTTATGTCTTGATTTCAGCTGTTGGTATAATACTTATATATTATTTGTTTTTTTGTTGCAGTAGCCAGTTTTGACAATAGTATATGTTTATATACAGAGTCAATAATTATGGAAAAAATAAAGAAATGTGTGGTCGACAAAGCAATTTAACATCCTTATTTATTGGGTGTCGGTTTTTAGCCATTTTCTGAGAGTTTTTTTCACTTGGCTTCTTTGGGTGGTAAACCCATATTTCTTGTATTTTGAAACAAAGTTTTTATTTGTTACAACAAATAACCATCTGTTTTTATACTTCTTATTCAAGTAATTAATTTTTTCTTTCAACTGCTTTTTCTTTTTTAGTAAATTGCCTGTTTCTATTTCGATAGCATAATACTTATTCTTATATTTGAATGTGATATCTGCATCTTTAGTTAAATGCTCTTGAACATTTTCCATATCTAAATTTTCAAGTAACTCTTTAATTTGATAAGATAAAAATATGTGAGTATTAGAGTGATTCAATACTGACTTTATTAAAACAGTTTCATTCTGATTAGAAAAAATAGAATACTCATTACTCTGCCTAAAACCCTTCTTCTTTAATACTTCAACTTCTTTCTCAGATAAATCATTTTTATAAAAAATAGTTTCTTCTTCAATATCAAGATTTTCTAATATGTCTTCAATCTCAGCTTCTTCCTCATTTTCAAGCCTTCTCTTTTCTAATTTTAACTCTTGTATTTCATCATTAATTGAATCTTTCTCAGTACTCAATTCTTCTATTCTTTCTTTATATTGAACCTCTTTTAGAATTTCCTTTGCTTCAATCAATTTATCATTAATAATATGATTCCTGCTTGAAGAATTAAAATCCTTAACCTTCTTAATAAAAGCTAACATTTCACCAGAACTAAAATATTTAATTTTAGTATTCAATAATTTATCATATAGTTCATCTTCTTTTCTTAATAGTTCTTTATAATTCTTCTTCCTTTTTAAAAAATTAAACCAAGACCTATGAAAAACATAATTATAATACTCAATAACAATTAATATGATAACCATATTTACAATAACAAATTTTGTATATTCAATCATAAACAATTGACGAAAACCATAAATACAATAAGCAACAACAGAAACCATCAACAAATGCATTAATATTTTGAACAAACCCATTTTTATTGCTCCCAAATTTTTTGAAAATCATCAATAACTCTCTTGCCAGAATAATTCAAGTAAATTTCTGTTGTCATAATTGAACTATGACCAAGAATCGCCTGTAAAGCCCTCAAGTTTCCACCTTTATGCAAGTAAGTAACAGCAAAAGTATGTCTCAAAACATGAGGACTAACAACCTTCATAATCCTTGATCTCTCAGCAACATTCTTAACATATTTTTGGATTGTTCTTACTGCTAATTTAACTTTTGAGTTCCGAGAAAAAACCTGAGTTAAATAAAACCTTGTCAAAGAACTCATAGGAATAACCCTCCTCTTATTACCTTTTCCAATCAAGGATATGCAATTTCTCTGCCAAGAAACATTATCCTCTCTCAAGTTTGCTAACTCAGAAACCCTCATACCAGTCTCTAAAAGAACATTAACAACAAACTCCTCATCAAAAGACTTACAAGACTTCCTTAACAAGAAAACTTCATCATCTTCCAAAGGTTCTCTTTTATAATCCATATTTACATCACCATTAACTTAATAGCAAATATAATATAAAAAAGGGTGTCGGAAAATGTAATACAAAAAAGAGAAAGATAAAAACGTCCCAGTTAAAGTAACCTGACTATTCCAACAGAGCAACCATTATTATTGATATTGTTGAAGTTAAAGCCATTATTATTGTTATTGACATAACCAACCCTACCAGCCCCGAGATTAGCCATCTTGCTTTCTTGAAAAGCACCATCATTTCACACATTAGGTGTTATGATTGAATTTTATAGTAGACATAACAAAGTTATGGATATGCCAAAAATCAAAGATTTTTGAGCATAGTCAAACTACCTTAGCAAAATGGCGTGTAGTTCCAAGTTACATTTATTAATCTTTTATCAAGAATTGATAAAAGTAACTGGGACAAAAGAAAGAAAAAAATAAATAATATAAAAAACTATTTATTCTTAATAACATATTTCTTGTCAATATTTAAATCATTAAATACTTCTCGCATATATGCTTTATCACTTAATTTACCTGTAGGAATAGTTTGGTTCATAGCAAAGAAATCATTAAATAAATTATTAATAGGAATTTTTAGATGATTATACGTTTTTACGAGCGCGTCAAGTGCCTCCGGCACTACCCCAACAGAGCAACCACTAAGATCGAAATTGTAGAAGAGAAAGCCACTATTAAGGTTATAGACATAACCAACCCTACCAGCCCCGAGAGGTAAGTTTGGCATTCCAACATAAACCTTATCATATTCTTTAACATCTTCCATTATTTTTAAGAAATCTGACCAAACTTCTTTAGTTCCAGATTGAATTTGACTTGGAACATGATCAATAACTTTTTGATCACTAATTTTAATCCAGTTATTGTGCTTATATTTTTGAGCTTGTTCTTCTGAAAAAACAACAAAAAATGTTGGATTCTCAACTAAGAAATTAGGATTGTCATTTTGAGCTTTAACATAACTATCAACTGTAAAACTCGGAACTTCTGTTTTTTGCATAATTCCCTCTTTTAAAGCCCAAATTCGCTTTTCTCCTAATAAACCATTAGCATAACCTTTTCCCAAGGGCATACAATTATCAATTAATCCAAGTTTTTTCTTTCCATCTAGTTCCCCTTTTTTATCAATAAATAATTTCATATCAGGATTACGAGAAAATGTTTGACCATTAACAATCAACACAGTATAATCTCCAGATGATAACTTTTTCCCACCAATAGAATAAGATTTGTCAGTCTCAAAACGAACCGCTTCATTATTAACATCAAACCATCTCCAAAGACCATCATTTTTAGGATTAAGAATTTTTGAAAGAATAATCCCCTTAGAATCTAATCTAACCTCATTTTTCTCAACAGAGTTTATTGAATCAACTAAACCATATTTTCCAGAAATAGGGTAAGAATTAGCCTTAACTAAAGGTTCATTATTTAAAATAAGTACATTTGACATTTTTGTATCACCTTGAATTATTATTTGTTTATAAGAATTGTAACTTTATTTATAAACTTTTTGTTTTTGTTACTACTTTGTAGTTAAATTAACCTTGTTTTTTGGAGAAGAAAAAACACTTTTTTAACTAAAGAATAAAAACCTAAAAATTAATGAACAAAAAAGAAATAATTAATGATTACGAAGAACTTTGTTCTTATGAAAACTTATTATTTGCTTTTCAAAGAGCAAGAAAAGGCAAAACATTAAAAGATTATGTTATAAACTTTGAGAAGAACCTTGAGGAAAATCTTAAAAATTTAAGAATTGAATTATTAATGCAAACATACAAACCAAGACCATTAAAAACATTTATTCTTCATGATCCAAAAACAAGAAAAATCAGCAAATCAGATTTTAGAGACAGAGTAATTCATCACGCAATATGCAATATTATTGAGTATGTTTTTGATAAAAAATTCATTAGTGACTCATTCGCTAACAGATTAAGAAAAGGGAGCATCAATGCAATAAAAAGATTTGATACTTTCAAAAGAAAAGTATCAAAAAATAATAGAAGAAAAACATTCATACTAAAAGCTGACATAAAAAAATACTTTGAAAATGTTAAGCATGAAATATTAGTTGATATATTAGAAAGAACTATTGAAGATAAAAGAATTATCTGGTTAATAAATACTATTTTAAAAAATTATAAATCAAAAAAAGAAAACAAAGGAATGCCTCTCGGAAATCTTACATCACAATTTTTTGCTAATGTTTACTTAAATGAGTTAGACCAATTTGTAAAACACAAGCTTAGAGCTAAATATTATATTAGGTATGTTGATGATTTCGTAATAATTCATAACTCAAACAAAAAATTAAAATTCTACAAAGAAGAGATTAATAACTTTTTAGAAACAAAGCTTGATTTAGAATTGCATCCTGATAAAACTAAGATTTTAAAGCTCGAAAAAGGAATAAACTTTTTAGGATTTAGAATATTTTATCATCATAAATTATTAAGTAAAAAGAATATTAAAAAATTTGAAAGAAACCTAAAACAATTACAAAAAGATTATAATAATGAAAAAATTGATAGAGAAAAAATAATAGAAAAAATTGATGGATGGACAACCTACGCAAAAAATGCCAATACACACAAATACTGCAAGAATTTAACAAACAAAATAAATACTCTTTTCCCATCAAAAGAAAATACAAAAATTGACTCTGTGAAAAAACACGAAAATTTTAATAAAAAAGTCTACACTAGCAAAATAGAATTCAGCCAACAAAAAACCTTACAACTAATAAATAAAGAGCTAAATGTTAAACAAATAGCAACAAAAAGAAATATTAAAGAAAATACAGTATGGGATCACATTGCAAACTTAGTTCATCACCATCAACTACCATTAAAAAGAGTTATGAAAACAAAGAAAGTAAGAAAAATTCTTAATGCAATTACTTCTCTAGAGAATAAATTGAAAGAAATTAAAAACAGAATAAACGATGAGTCAATTTCTTACAATGAAATACAAGTAGTCCTTGCAAATATTAAAGGAAAACACAAAAAGAAAAATATTTCATATTTTGTTGAATGGTATCAACGAACAAATTGTTTTAGAAAATGTTACTGCAACAAAAATCAAAGAAAAGAATGCAGAATAAAATTCCAACAACTAATCAGTAATTGCTTAAATTTAGAATTCACAAAAAATGAGTTTTTAGAATTTATCAACAATCAAGTAAATATCTGCCAATTACCTGAAAAAAATAAAAAGAAATTTATTTCATGGAAAGAATTCAACACAAATATAAAACCCACAAACTCCAGAAAACATTGACAACTTTTATAAAAAAACAAAGACACTACACTCTGTAAAGCAAGAATTTAAGGGTTTGAGACTCTAGGAAGCGAAGTGACCCAAATCATAAAAAAATAGTCGTCATTTGTGTGAGCCACGAAAAGCGACTAAAAGCCTAACTTCGCCGACAAACCAACACACAAAGGTATTTACTCAAAAGTAACAACAAGTACAGAAACATTTATAAATAAAACTAAAGTATTTGATGCTATGAATCTAAAAGATAGAATTGATAGGACTGAAGCAGGAAATATTTTAGGTGTAAATGGCAGAACTGCGGCCAGATTTGTTGATTATGGATTAATTGCTTCTGTAAAAAATGGTCATAAAGTTACATTTTCAAAGGAAGATGTAGAATTACTTAAGATTAAATTAGATATAAGAAACGCTCTTACTGATAATATAAAAGAGATTTCTGTTTTATCAAGTGTCGGTTGTCCTGTTTCAGGCATGATTGATCGTTTTAATTTAAAAAATATTTGTCCAAAATATGATATTCCTGCTGAAACTAAACTTCAGTACGCCTTAGATATTTATTCTGTTCAAAGGGATAGAAGGGCTTTTGCGAAATATGATGTTCCTTTAAATGTTAGACCTACATTATTATTGCCCGGAGAAGTTACTGCAAGATTAAAATTAGTAGATGGTCATGTTGTTCGTGATTTAATTATTGGTGGAGACTTAGATGTTCATGAGCAAAAATATATTGGAAAAGACGGTTTAGAAAAACAGAAAGATTTTGTTTTTATTGATTCTTTAAGAATGTTTTTGGGTGAACATTACTGCAGCTCTCCATTATACAAATCTGATGAAGCTGCCAAAATAAATAAGGTATCTATTGAGCATATCGACAGAATTGCTAATGATCAGCATAAAGGGTTGAAACTTAAACGATCCAAACAAGGAATTTATTTATTTTCTATGAAAGACATTCAAGAGATGAATAAGTTTAAAGTTGTAGTCTATAATGGAAGAACCAAAGTCTTTCCAAAATAACAAACTATAAAAATACAAGAGTTTCTTCTATTGCTATGAATTTAATATTTATAGGGCCGCAGGCTTCAGGAAAAGGAACTCAAGCTAAAATCATTGCAGATAAGTTAGGCTATGTGCATCTTTCTACTGGTGCAATGTTTCGTGCTGAAATAGAAAAAGGAACAGAGTTGGGAAAATTAGCAGCTTCATTAATTAATGATGGTGGCAGTTTAGTTCCTGACAACATTAACAATGATTTTGTTGCTGAAACGGTCTTAAAATTAAATGATCAAGGTAAGAAAGTGATTCTTGATGGTTATCCAAGAAACCTTGTTCAGGCAAAATTTGCAATAGAAACTCTTGCAATTGATAAGGTAATTTTAATTGAAATTTCTGAAGAAGAGACAATAAGAAGATTGCAAGCAAGATATCATTGCCCTAAATGTAAAAGAGAGTATAATCTGTTATATCCCACACTTCGACCAAATATAGAAGGGTTGTGTGATGTTTGTAATATTGATTTAGTTCAAAGACCTGATGATTCCAAAGTTGAGTTTATTCAGAATAGATTAAGAACCTATCATGATGAAACAGAACCTATGTTTAAGTTATTTGAAGGTAAAGTTGCAAGTGTTGACGGTGATCAACCAATAGAAAAAGTAGCTGAAGATATTATTGGCACTTTAAATTAAAAAATTAAAATGGTAGAAATAACTAATCAGGAATTAATTAAAAAGGCAAAAGAAATTGTTAAGGTATGCAAGCTTTCAGAATTTGTAACTATAGGTTACGTTGGTTGCGCATTAGTTACCAAAGATGGTAAAGTTTATCTTGGTGTAAGTATTGACGCCTGTTGTGGTATTGGTTTTTGTGCAGAGCATAGTGCAATATCTTCAATGGTTCTTGATCAGAAATACAAAATAAAAAAAATAGTTGCAGTTAATTGGGAAGGAAAAGTTATTCCCCCATGTGGAAGATGTAGAGAGTTAATGTATCAAATTAGTGAAGACAATTGTGAAACAGAAATCTTGGTGGATGATAATAAAGTTGTAAAACTTAAGGAATTACTCCCTGATCCTTGGCAGAAAAAGATTTAAACCAAATTTGTCAGAATTTTCTTAATAACAATTGTTGCATAACTTCCTTTAGCAAGTTCAAATGCAACTTTTATTTTTTTCTTTCCAATATTTAATTCATCGTCAAGAAAATCTTCTTTAGAAAAGTTAGAAACAGGAATTAAAAAATCTCTTTGCGTTCCAAAACTTGAAAGTTCTGGAATTTGTCTAATAATAAAATCTCTCAAATCTAATTCTTCTTTGTTCATTATCTCATCGACAAGATCAACAAATCCCCCTTCGATCTCAGAACCAAAACCAATTAAAGGCAGGTTAACATTTAGCTTAGCATTAGGTTCTTTTGTTAAAAAGAATAACTTTCCTTGAGAATAATTGCATTCTAAATAAGTATACTTTTTCTCAAGAATTATTTTTTTGCAAAGTTCATTAAATAAATAACTTTGATATGCATGAATAAATATTTTTAATATTTTTATTGGTATGTGTCTTATGATTTTAATATAATCAGTTTTATATAATTCAAGAGTTTCCTTATCTAAGTGATTTTGTTTTTTTAGTAGCTCAACTGCACTCTTGAAATCTTTTTTTATTATTGCTCTACCAACTTCTTTATTATTACCTGAGAATCTTTGATCATCAAAATAGTTTACAATAAAATAGGGTTTTTCTATCTCAAATTCTTTTTCAAGGTTTCTGATTACTATTTCAAAACGATTTGCTTTAAGGTCTCCCAATGAAAGAGGATTATCGTGAAAACCAATAAATTCCAATGAAAAGTTTTCAAAACGATCTTTTAATTTTTCAATTCTATTTTTAGTATTTTGAATATTAAATATAGAAATATATTGTTCTGTAATTGCATTTTTATCTTTTGTTCCTGCAAATCCAACAAACTTTCTTTTGGTTTTTAATTCTCTGCATATAAATTGAATGCAGTCTTCAGTATTTCTTTTTATTTTCTTTAGTTTGTAGATAAGATACTTTCCATTTTCTTTGTTAAAAACAAAACTAGGAACTTCTTTTACTATGAAATCTTCTGGAATTTGTTTTATTCGATATTTATTCGAATGATCAAAATTCTCTGAATTTTGTTTTATTTTGTAGTTCATTTTTTAGAAGAATTAGCGTATTTAATTTTAAGATAAAGTTCATATAAAACAATAACCCCGAATATAGAATTCATTATGGTTACAGGACTAGAATTGATTAAAATCCCATATGTCACCCAAAAAGTTGTACCT
>Ga0208904_1000487_pt1 | contig 33336 bp, 27 predicted proteins | sample AntAceMetag02UKB_FD_184774 | JGI IMG/M metagenome (GOLD analysis project Ga0208904, IMG submission 184774) | Saline lake microbial communities from Ace Lake, Antarctica - Antarctic Ace Lake Metagenome 02UKB (SPAdes) (version 2) | ecosystem: Environmental > Aquatic > Non-marine Saline and...
TTGCCGAACCAATAAATTCCAGTTTCAAAGTATCATTTTCTGTCTGCTGAGCTGTGCCCTGTCTAAACCGATACCATTGAGGCGACCAATCTTTAACCGAGCTACTGCGAGAAACAATTAAATTAGGGAAACCGCTGTAACTAGCTGTATAATCAACATTTAAACGCTGATAAGTTAAATCATTCATATAGCAATATTGGCTATCTTTTCCAATAGAACAATTATTTAAATAATTAGTTATTGCCCAGTCGGTAAAAATATCAGTAAATGACTTATTATAACCTAAGCTTATTAATGCTTCATCAATACTATCTATGCCAATCTTATTGCTCATAGCCATTTTTGTAATAATCTCTTCTCCATAATGATTTACTAAATAATGTATAAATAAAGTAACTACACCATAATCAGATGTATTATTCTTCCATTCTCCTAATGGATCTGTTGGCTCATCTAAAAATAATTGAACTCTATCTATTAAATAACTAGTGTTATAATTATTATTATATCCACAAACAGTAGGAGCATACTCTGAACGTGCCTCATTTAACCAAACATTTTCTTCTAAACCATATAGTTTTGTTTTTTGATAAAAGGTAATTAGATGTTGGAACTCATGAGCTAAAAAAGATTTATTATGAGAAGATAGAATAATCAAAGCATTAAGATAAATCATCTCTCTTTCATTAGATGAAGAAATTTGTGATTTTAAATACTCATCATAAATATTAATATATCCACCTGCAGTATTTACTAATTCAGTAACTAAGACAGTAATTCTTCTATCATTATCAATTCCAGGAGTCCACTCAGAACCAAAAACAGCTCTTTCTTTTGGATAAATTACTTCATCAAATTCATCAGCTAATTCTTCTAATTTTTCTCTAACAGCGTTTTTATATAATCCATTTAAATTATCCCAATATTCATCTTCAACATAAAAAAGAATATTATTCCCAATAACCTTTAAAGTAGCTGATAAATGAGTTCTTCCTGCTGAATCATAAGTAGAATCAACGTTAAAATCTACCTGCTCACCTAAAACAGCTGCTTGGGCTACGGTAGCAGAGATAAAGACTCCTATTAAGATTGATAAAAAAAATAAGCTCTTTTTCATTTTTAAAAAATTTATAACTTCATCTTATTTTACTTTAATTACCTTGATTTATCAAGCACAGATGATAGAATGAAATTAATGCCTAATATTAAAAGAATTACTTTATTAATCGGAGATATTATTATTCTCTATGCTTCATTATGGTTGATGCTTCTTGTTCGTTATGGAGCTAAGTTTGATATAAATCTCTGGGAACAACATTTTAAACCTTTTACCATTATATATGCAACATGGTTAATTGTTTTTTTTATTGCTGGACTCTATGATCTTTCTTTAGCCAGGAATAATATTAATTTTTATTCAACTTTGTTAAGAGGATTAATAATTAATGTTGGCATAGCAATTACCTTCTTTTATTTCCTTCCTTTCTTTGGTATTACGCCTAAAACAAACCTATTTTTAAATATAGGTATTTTTGCTGTATTGTTCACAGGATGGAGACAATTATATAATCACTTAGTCAAAAGCACTGCTTTGATTAATAATATTTTAATTATTGGAAAGAATAAAGAGATTGATCAAATAATTAAAATAGTTAATAATCGTCCACAGTTAAGTTACAAAATAATTAAACAAATTAGTCCTAGTGATATTAAAACTCCTTTTGATTTATTAGAAATGGCTACTAGTCAGAATATTAAGACAATTATTACTGCCATTGATCCTCATCAAGATGCAAGACTAGTTCAAAGCCTATATCAATGTCTTCCTTTAAAAATTAGTTTTAATGACTTACCTTCTTTCTATGAAAAGATATTAGGTAAAGTCCCCATTACAAGTATTGGAGAAATATGGTTTTTAGAAAATCTTACTGAAAGTCAGAAAAATTTCTATGAAGCTCTTAAGCGTGTGCTTGATATGTTCGGAGCATTAGTTTTCGGATTAATCAGTTTCTGTTTTTATCCTTTTATTATCTTAGCTATCAAGATTGATAGTCATGGACCTGCGTTTTATAGGCAAATAAGGATTAGTCAAGATGGACAGATTTTTAAAGTAATAAAATTCCGCTCAATGATTGAAGAAGCAGAAAAATCTGGCGCTCAATGGGCAGACCAACAAGATCATCGAATTACAAAAGTAGGAAGATTCTTAAGAAAAACAAGAATTGATGAATTTCCTCAATTCTGGAATATTCTTATTGGACAAATGAGTTTTATTGGACCAAGACCAGAAAGGATTGAATTTGTTCAACAATTAGAAAAAGAAATTCCATACTATCAAATCAGACATATTGTAAAACCAGGGCTTACTGGTTGGGCCCAAGTTAACTTTCATTATGGAGCTTCAGTAGAAGACAGTATTGAAAAACTCCAATATGAATTATATTATATTAAACATCGTTCATTTATTTTAGATCTAAGTATTCTTTTGAGAACGATTAAAATAATGTTAGGAGGTCTTGGAAGGTAATATTATGAAAATATCAATAATCATTCCAGTTTACAATGAAGAAGAAGGTATTAAAAATGTTTTAGTTGAATTAAATAATTATTTAAAAGAAAATAATATTTTATCAGAAATTATTGTTATTAATGATGGATCTACGGATCAAACAGAAAATATACTAAAACAGATTAATAATATTAAAATTATTAATCATCCTTACAATAAAGGATATGGAGCTTCTTTAAAAACAGGTGTTAAAAATGCTCAATATGATTGGATTTTATTTTATGATAGTGATGGACAACATCATCCAGAGTATATTAAAGAGTTAATTAAACATAGTGATGGTTATGATATGATTGTTGGTGCTAGAGAAGGATATCAAGGACCATTTATAAGACAACCAGGGAAAAAATTACTTATTTGGACAGCTAACTATTTGGTTCAAAAAAAAATCCCTGATTTAAATTCTGGCTTTCGATTAATTAAAAAAAATTTATTTACAAGATTTTCCCATATTTTTCCTAATGGTTTTTCTCTTACTACAACCATCACATTAGCCTTCTTTAAAGAAGGATTAAATATTAAATATATTCCTATTAAAATAAACAAGAGAAATGGCAAAAGCATGATTAGACCAATTCATGGATTAGAAGCATTAATGATTATTTTTAGAACAATTACCTTATTCTCTCCTTTAAAAATATTTTTACCGGCAAGTTTTTTCTTTTTTATATTATCTTTAATCATTTCTATTTCTCAATCTATTTCCTTGAAAAGTTTTAATATTAGCGACACTACAATATTATTTTTTGTATTTTCCTTATTCCTTTTCTTTTTTGGTTTATTAGCCGATCAAATTTCAGCTATTAGAAGAGAAAAAGAATAAAATTTTATGAATTTTATTTCAATCATAAAAAAAAGAAGAAGTATTCGATTTTTTCAAGAAAAAGAAGTTGACCAAGAAATCGTAAAGAAAATAATTGAATCAGCAACTTATGCTCCATCTGCTTGCAATATTCAAGGATGGAGATTTATTATAGTTAATAGTTCAATTAAAAAACAAGAAATCATTGATACAGGTGGTTCAATTAATATAGCCAAAGCTCCAATGGGTATCTTGGTTCTTTATGATAACAGAACCAAAAACACTGAGTATGCAGATAACATTCAAAGCGCAGCAGCAGCCATTCAAAATATGCTTTTAACGATTCATAATTTGGAATTAGGTGCTTGTTGGATTTGTCACCTTCCTTCAAAAAAACAACTAAGAAAAATATTTAAAATCCCTACAAATTTTTCTCCAATTGCTTATATTGCTATCGGTTATAAAAAAAATGAACCATTAGAAATACCAAGAAAATACAATCTAGATGAAATAATAGGATTTAATGAATTTTCTCCAAATATCAATCAAGGAGAAAAACAGCCCAATTTATTAATCAAAAAGATATTAACTAAAATTTTTCTTTTAATACCTGTTTTTATTAAAAAGAAATGGCTTAATAAATATCTTGATAAAAACTTTGTCAAAAAATTCAAAAATTAATAATTTAGATAATGATTTTACTATTAATCAGGTTAGAGATTTCTGGAACGAAGTTATTGATATGTATGAATCAAGCAACGAACAATTTGAAGATACTCATTTGCAAAGATTTCAAGAATCAATAAAACATTTAAATTTAAAACCTGGTCAAAAAATATTAAATATTTGGTCACGCACTGGATTAGCCATTCCTTATTTACGTCAAAAATGTAGAAACATTGAAATATATAATTTGGAAGTAGCTGATAAATTTATTGAAATTGCAAGAAAAAAATATCCCAATGAAACATTTCAAGAAACCGATCTAAAAAATCTTCCTTTTGAAAATAATTACTTTGACCATATTTTATCTTTAGAAACTCTTGAACATGCTCCTAGCCCATTAATCTTCTTAAAAGAATTACATCGAACGCTAAAACCAAATGGATTGCTAGTTATGAGTTTACCTCCAGCCACATCTGAATTACCATTAAAAGTATATGAATTATTCTTCTCTAATCATGGAGAAGGACCTCATAAATTTCTATCTTCAAAAAAAGTTAAAAAATTATTAAATTTAGCTGATTTGAAGATTATACTTCATAAAGGAACTCTACTTATTCCAGTTGGACCAAAAATATTAAAAAAATTTGGTGAAAAAATAATCAACAAATTACAAAATACACCAATTAGTGAACTAGGGATTAGACAATTTTATATTTGTAAAAAAATAAAATGAAAAAAAAATTAATTTTAACTTTTGATTTAGATTTTTGGTATAGCGGTGAATTTTTCAAAAAATACCTACCTCAAAACAAAAACTCGTTAGAAGATTTTATTGAAGAACCAATGATTCCTCTTCTTGATTTGCTAAAAAAATACAATCAGAAAGCAACTTTTTTTGTTTTAGGCAAAATCTCTGAAAAATACCCTCAACTAATTAAAAAAATTTCTCAAGCTGGTCATGAAATTGCTTCTCATGGATATTCTCATACAATACTTAAAGAATTAGGTCCAAATGAATTTGAAAAGGAAATTTTAAAAACTAATCAAATAATTGAAAAAATTCTTAATAAAAAAATCATTGGTTTTCGAGCACCTAATTTTTCACTTAATCAAGAGACAAACTGGGCTTTTAAGATATTAGAAAAAAATGATTTTCAATACGATTCTAGTTTTCATCCTTTAACTACTAAAAAAATTACAAATAATTCTTTAATTAAGGAATTCCCTTCTTCTTTGGGAGGATATTATTTCAGAGCGCTTCCTCTTTTTTTGTACCTTAGATTAATTAAAAAAAAATCAATTGATTTTCCAATTATATATCTTCATCCTTATGAATTATTTGCCTCATCACCAAAATTAAAATCAGCTCCTTGGTTAAAAAAGAAAATTAAATATATCGGAATAAAAAAAAGTTTTAATAAATTTGAAAAACTATTAAAAAAATTTAAATTTATCTCTATCGAACAATATATTAATGAAAATATTACTAATTAACCCACCTCAACTTAATACTATTTCTAGTTGTCTACCTAAAGCACTTGAAGAGGGTCTTGATTTTTTACCACCATTAGGCCTTATGTATTTAGCTGGTTATTTAAAAAAATATAGTTCTCATCAAACTAAAATTATAGATTGCCAAGTAGAACAATTAAATTATCAAGATTTAGAAAAAAGAATAATCCAAGAAAATCCAGATGCTATTGGTATCACAACAATGACTTTTACTTTAATAGATGTTATTAAAACTATTCAACTAATAAAAAAAAATAATCCTGAAATTAAAGTAATTCTTGGAGGTCCTCATGTTAATATATACCCCAAAGAAACTATTGATCTTAAAGAAGTTGATTTTTTAGTCTTTGGTGAAGGAGAAGAGCCACTTAAAGAGTTACTAGATAAGCTCGATAAGAAAGAATATCCAATTAATATTAAAGGTATTGTTTTTAAAAAAGACAATAAAATAATAAATAATGGCCAACGAGATTTAATCAAAAACTTAGACTCAATTCCTTCTCCAGCTAGAGATTTATTACCTTATAAGAAATATTTTTCAGTTATTTCTTCTAATACTCCAGTAACGACTATGTTTACAAGCCGAGGATGTCCTTTTAAATGCATTTTTTGCGATCGACCTCACCTAGGAAAACTCTTTAGAGCTCGTTCAGCTAAAAATGTAGTTGATGAAATGGAAGAATGTCAAAAAATAGGTATTAAAGAAATTTTTATTTATGATGATACATTTGGAATTGACCAACAAAGAGTTTTAGACATCTGTTCAGAAATTCAAAAAAGAAAATTAACTATTGCTTGGGATGTTCGAACCAGAGTTGATACAGTTAATCAAGAAATAATTAGAACAATGAAAGAATCTAATTGCCAACGAATTCATTTTGGAGTAGAAGCAGGAACTGAAAAAATATTAAAAATATTAAAAAAGGGAATCACATTAGAACAAATTAAAAAAGCTTTTAAGATTGCTAAAAAAGAAAAACTTCAAGTAGCTGGATATTTTATGATTGGATCACCAAATGAAACCAAACAAGATGTTTTAGAGACCATCAAATTAATTAAAAAATTAAATCCCGATTTTGTTCATATTTCTATTACTACTCCTTTCCCAGCTACTGATCTTTATCGACTCGGTTTAGAAAATAAGATATTACCATATGATTATTGGCAAGAATTTGCTCAAAATCCTAATCCAGATTTTATTCCTCTCCCTTGGGAAGAAAATATGACCAAAAAAGAGTTATTTAAGCTTCTTAAGAAAGGATACCAATCTTTTTATTTCAGACCTAATTATATTATAAAAAGACTAATTAAATTATCTTCTTGGAAAGATTTTAGAATTAAAGCTAGAGCTGCTTTTAGACTCCTAAAAATATGAAAATTATATTAGTTAACCCTCCATATATTAATTTTGAAGGAATGAAAGAATCAGGTGGTCATACTATGCCATATAATTTAGCTTATTTAGCTGGATATTTACGAAAAAAAGTTGATTGCCAAATTAAAATTTTTGATATAGAAACACTCGGATTAAAATATAAACAAATAGAAGAATATTTTAAAAAAGAAAAACCAGATATCGTTGGTTTTACATGTCTTTCTCCAACAATAAATCATGTTTTTAAAATATCTCAAACAATCAAAGAAAAAGTAGATAAAAATTGTTCAATTATTGTTGGCGGAACTCATCCGACTATTCTCCCAAAAAAAACGCTTAAGAATAAATATATTGACTTTGCAGTCATTGGGGAAGGAGAAGTTACTTTTTCTGAATTAGTCAAAGTAATTAAAGAAAAAAGAGCTGATTTTGAAAAAATCAATGGTATTTATTATAAAAAAAATGGAATAATTTTAAAAAATCCACCTCGAAAATTTATTGCTAATTTAGATGAAATTCCTTTTCCAGCTTTAGATTTATTTAATCTTAAATTATATTATTCTGCTCCAACAAAAAAATTAACATCGGAACAAGCATCTCCACTCTTAACTAGTCGCGGATGCGCTTTTGACTGTATTCATTGTGTTTCAAAAAGTATTTGGAATCGTCAAATACGTTATAGGAGTGCAGAAAATATTATTGCTGAAATTGAAGAATGTATTAATAAATATAACATAAAAGAATTTAACATTCTTGATGATAATTTTACTCTTAATAAAAAAAGAGCTATAAAAGTTTGTCAAAAAATTATTGATAAAAAACTACCTATTGCTTGGATTTGTTTTTCTCGAGCTGATACCCTTGATAATGAGTTGCTCTCAAAAATGGCTCAAGCTGGTTGTAAAAAAATATCATTAGGATTAGAATCTGGTTCACAAAAAATATTAAATCTAATGCGTAAACAAACAACTGTTGAAAAAGGAGAAAAAGCTGTTGAATTAATTAGAAAAAATAATATATTAGCTCACGCTAGTTTTATGTTTGGCAATATTGGAGAAACAGAAAAAACCATAAAAGAAACGATTGCTTTTGCCAAAAAGATTTATTTAGATAATGCTACATTTTTTATTACATGCCCGGTACCTGGATCTGATTTGTATTATTATGCTAAAAATAAAGGTTTTATTAAAGATAATACTCCATGGGAAATGTTTGCTCCCCTAACTAATACCGAACCAATTATAATTCAAAATAATCTTAGCCAAAAAGATTTAATTTATTGGCAAAAAAAAGCTTTTAAAGAATTCTATTTAAGACCAAAATATATTTTACGTAAATTAAAACAAATTAATTCTTGGGATATGATTAAATCAGTCTTTGAAGGAATAAGAATATTAATTAGAATAATATTTAAATGATAAAAATATTTAAAAAATACTCTTTCTTAATTGGATTTCTACTTTTGGGTATAATAGTTTATCAAATTGATCTAAAAATAATTTATCAAGCTATTGAAAAAATAAACTATCAGTTATTAATATTAGCTCTCTTGATTGCTTTTCCTTTAATTTTAATCAAAGCTTACCGCTGGAATTATTTAAAAAAAATTCAAGGTATTAATTATAAAATAATAGACTCTTTCTTAATGTATGGAGTAGGAACAGCTATTGGTTCGTTAACGCCAGGTAAAATCGGTGATATAAGTAAAATTAGTTATCTAAAAAAAGATGGATATTCTATTGGAAAATCATTAACTAGTGTTATAGTAGATCGCTTTTTAGATCTTTTCTATTTATTAGCTTTTGGTTATTTAGGAATAATCTTTTTCTTTGGTTTTTTTAAAAAGACTACCCTTATCTATTCCTTTGTTATACTATCAGTTATTTTATTAATTTTTATTATAAAAAAACAATTTTATCGTCAATTAATTAAAAAAATATTTACCATAATTATTCCTCTAAAATATCAAAAATCATGGCAAATAAATTTTCAAGAATTTTTAAACGAATTAAAAAAATATAATAAAAAAAATTATTCTTATCTTTTATTTATCACTTTAACTGCTTGGTTGGTTTATTATGCTCAAATATATCTTTTTGCTCGAAGCATTGATCTGCATCAAATACCACTTTTACATTTAATTTTAGCTGTAACTGTTTCTGGATTTATAACTCTTTTACCTGTTTCCTTTTTAGGAATTGGTACTAGGGAAATTACTTTAGTTGCCTTGCTCTCTCCGTTAACAACAAATATAGAAACAATCATCCTTTTTTCTGAATTAATCCTATTAGATTTTATTGTACTAGGATTAATCGGAGCAATTTCTTGGTATTTTAAGCCAATTCCTTTAATTAAAATAAAAAAATAATATGCTTAAAGATAAAATTATTTCATCATTTTTTAGAAAATCAAACATTGGAAAATTTTCAAAATTAATAAAGAAAAATTCTTTATTAAAAATACCATATAAATTCCTTTCTCAAAAAATGATCTCTTATGACTTTCCTATTCATCTTTTTATTGAAACAACAAATATTTGTAATCTACAATGTAAATTTTGTGCTCGATCTGGTAATAAATTTAAAATTGGCAATATGGATTTTAATTTATTTAAAAAAATCATTGATGAATCTAATCAATATGGACCAAGAACTTTTTCTCTTCATCTTTTTGGGGAGCCACTTTTAACTAAAAATCTTTTTGAAATAGCAAAATACATAAAAAAAATAAATAAAGATAATACTATTTTTTTAACTACCAATGGCACATTACTCAATAAAAAAATGTCTCAACTAATAATTAAATCACATATAGATAAAATCTCTATTAGTTTCCCTGCTGCTAATAAAAATACTTATGAAAAAATTACTGGTTTTGATTATTTAGAAACAGTTGAAAAAAATATTCTTGACTTAATTAAATTAAAAAAAGAAAAAAACTCATCTAGACCAATCATTTATCTTAGAATGGTTTTAAGTAAAGATAATATAAATGAAAAAGAAATATTTAAAAATAAATGGAAAAATAAACCAGTAATCTTAGAGATTCGTGCAGCTCATAATTTTGGTGGTTATCGCCCAAAATCATCACTAAGAAAAAATAAAACAAAAAGATATCCTTGCTATCATCTTTGGTTGTCTCCAGCTATTCATTGGAATGGTGATGTTTCTATTTGTTGTGATGATTGGGGCAAAAAAACTGTTCTTGGAAATCTTAAAAATCAAACTATGCATCAAATTTGGAATTCAAAAAAAATAAAACAATATAGAAAATTTCATCTAAAAGGAGATTATCATAAAGTACCTCTTTGTGAGAAATGTGATGTTTGGACCATGTATGAAGATATTTTTTTCAACTGGCAAAAAAAATAATAATAAACAACTATGAAAATAAATTTATTACAACAAAAAGACTTAGAACCATTAATCGAGATTGATCCAAATCAAGAAATATATCTTACTAATCGTTATTACAAAACAATTCAAAAAATTCCTTATCTTAAAAGATTAAAAATAGTCCTGGATTTAATGGGAAATAAAAAGTATGATAATTTTTTAGAAATCGGATTTGGTAGCGGGATTTTTCTTCCAGAATTAGCTGATAGAAGCAAAAAGCTTACTGCTACTGACATACATCAATACATGAATGATGTTAAAGAAGTTATCGAATCAAAAAATATTAAAGCAGATCTAATAAAAGCGGATGTTTGTGATATGCCATTCGAAGATAATAGTTTTGACGGAATTGTGTGCTTAAGTGTTTTGGAATTCGTACCTAATACACTTAAAGCAATACAAGAGATCAAAAGAGTTGCTAAACCAAATTCAAAAATAATTATCGGCATTCCTGTTATAAATTTTATAACCGATATTTGTTATGATATTATTAAACGTAAAAAATATTCTGATATTTCTCATAAATCAGATCATAAGAAAATAATCAAATATATCAAAAATAATCTTCAATTAAAGAAAATTAAAACATACCCGGTCTTTATGCCAATTAATCTATCACTATTTATAGTGTTAGAAGCTACTAAAAAATATGAATAAAAAATGTCTTTTTATCTATGTTGGTCAACAAGATATGGATTTTACTTTGGCAAATAAAAGAGATTACGAAATAAAAAGAGAGCCTCAAATAGGATTTGCCTATTTAAGTGCTATCCTCCGCGAACAGGACATAGAGTCAGAAATACTTGATTTCACTATTATCCCTTATGATAAAAAATCTCTAATTAATTATATTAATAAAGAAAATCCTATTTTTGTAGGATTTTATGCAGCTGCTGCTGTCAAAAACTGTCTTCTTAAATATTTAAAAAGTTTACGACAAGAATTTCCTAATTTAAAAATGTTAATAGGTGGACCCGATATATATGATTACAAAGACTATCTCAAAGCTGGAGCTAATGCTTATTGCATTGGCGAAGGAGAAAAAACCATCATAGAATTAGTCGCCTACTGTAAGGGAAAATTAAATTTATCGCAAATAAAAGGTATCGCCTATAAAGAAAATAATCAAATTAAACAAACTCAATCAAGGGATTTAATAAAAGATCTTGATCAGTTACCCATCCCGGCTTGGGATAAATATGATTTAAACAAATATCACGATTATCATGTTTTTGATATGCGTCATCCATATACTTCAATAATTGCTTCTAGAGGATGTCCTTTTAGATGTAGCTATTGTGTCTCCCATAAAATTTGGGGGAATAAATATCGACGCCGTTCTCCAAAACACGTTATGAAAGAAATTGATTATTTAGTCCTCGAACAAGGTGTCAAATACATCACTTTTCAGGATGATATCTGGTCTTGGCTAGATGATGACTGGGCTAGAGTGCTTTGCCAAAAGTTGATTAAGCGAAAGTATGATCTTAAATGGAGATGTATTCTCCATCCATTTAGTTTTATTAAAAGTCATCAAGAAATACTACCTTTAATGAAAAAAGCTGGATGCACCTCGATTAGTACTGGATTACAATCCGCCTCTCCAGATATTTTAAGAAATGTGAATAGAAGTCCGAAAGAACCAGAAGCTCTAACTGAATTAATTAAAACTATGAAAAAGTTAGACATTTTAAATAATACTGAATTCATTTTTGGTCTTCCGGGAGAAACCGAAAAGACAATGGAAGAATCTATTCACTATGCATTAAAAATTAAACCAACTTTTGCTGCTTTTTATACTCTCTCGGTTTTACCAGGATCTGATATTTGGCAAATGAAAAAACAAAGAAAATTTCATAATCTGGCAAATGATCTTATCAATAAAAAATGTAAAGAAGGAGCTAGACGCTTTTATACTAATCCTCAAATTGTCTATAATATATTCAAATCTATTATAAAAACAAATCCCAAGTGGCTTTTAATACCTTTGGGACATTTAAACTATTTATTACAAATAGCAGGAATTTCCAAATTAAAAGTTCGATCTAGAGATTAATTATTTAATTAAATTCATTAGCCAACTTTTATTACGAGATATTTCTGAGATAATTGGCTTTAAAGAATTAGAAGCAACATTAGTCACATTGGATTTATTAATAATTTCTTCTGTTAACTCATCTGAATAACCTAAAATATATTTAATATTAAACTGTTCAAAAGCAAAATTAAGTTTATTTTTAATTAATAAATTATCAATAGTCTCTGGTCTAAATAAAACAACTGATTTGTTGGTTAGATAATTTAAATAATATACATCAGGTGAATTTAAATTAACTGCAATAACATCTTTATCTTCAATATTTAAAGATTTAACTTCTTGACTATAAGCCTTGATCATCAAATTACTGTTATTATTATAGTTTCTACTCCAAACAATATGACCAACTGTTATGAGGTGATATAGAATGATAAACAAAACTACTAAATAAGCCGTAGTAGCTTTTTTATTTTCAAACTTGAAATAATTTATTAAAAGATCAATTAAAACTAACAGCCCCAAGGAAACTAATAAAGCAATAGCCCAATTAAAATCCATTAGATGATTTCGACCAACTAAAGCAATAAAAGACATCAAAAAAATAGTAGAAAAAATCCAATAAATAAAAAATTGATTTAAAGATTTATTTTTATCTCTTAAAGAATAAAGGCCTAATATAATTAGAAGAAAAATAAAAGGACCTCCAATATCTTCTAAGGAAATAAATCTAAAAAGATGACGAAAGCCAAGTGTTAAACCTGCTCTAGTTCTATCAATTAAGCTTATTTCTGCAATACCAATATTCTTTAATTCTCTATTTAAATCTATTTCTTTAGCTAAAACTAGATCATTGCTATTAATTTGTTTTTGAATATTTTCTAAAAATTCATTTTGTTCAAAATGATAAGTATAAGGATCAGGATAAATATGACCATAGAAATTAAAATCAGCAGATTTAATTTCTTCTGATGTTTTAATTGTAAAAACCTGCAAATAAGCGTCGTGATTAATATTGGGTAACCAAAAAAAACTAAATAATATTACAAAAGGGATAAAAATATATAATAAATATTTTTTTGGATATTTAATCCATAAATAAATTAAAAGAAATGGAATAATTAATAATAAGGTTTCTCTAGATAAACAAGCTAAAGCTAAAAAAATTCCTGAAACAATTAAATAGATATAATTTAATTGTTGTTTTTTTGTAACTCCATGCAAGTAAAATAAGAAAAATAAAGATAAAAAGAATAAAGCGAATTCATAAGTGCAAAAATAATATGGCAAATTCCAATTAAAAGGTAAAAAGATATAAATTAAAGAAAAAATTAAAGCTGTCTTAAGATTAAATAAATAAAGAACTATCCCCGTAAAAATTAACAAAGTCAAAGCATATATAAATATAGACAACCAAATCAAATCATCAGCTTCAAATAAACCAGTAATTTTAAAAATCTTACTGTAAAGTATAATAGTTAATTTATTTCCTCCAGCTGAAGGAATGCCTTGATCTTTAATTAAATTAGGAGCTAATAAAACATTTAAATCATTTTCGATTGAATATTGTCCATCTTGATAAAAATTACGAGCTAGTAAAGGACCGTCCGTCAGTTTATAGGGAGCATGCCCTTTAAACAATACTGGAGAGTACCAGACAATAATCGCTAAAATAAATATAATTAAAAAACATACACTGACAAACAAAAAATATTTAATTCTATTTTCTTTGTTCATTATTTTTTAATCAAATTACTTCCTTCGTTATTATGACCCTTATAAATGAAAATTAAGTTATGATAAAAATAGATAGCAACAATATGTTTATCGTAATAAGATGGAGTGTGTCCTGTTTTGATAAATTCTTCATAATTTAAACAATCTACAAAACTTTTAAAAAAATTCATAGAAGTAGTAGGATCATTTAAATTATCACTATTACCTCCATAATCATTCCAATAAGAGGTCTGTGTGTCTTCAACAACATAAATTCCTCCAATATTTAATAAAGGAAATAATATCTTAAATGAAGTAATAACATCTTTATTTAAATGACTCCCGTCATCAATTATAATATCTAAATTACCAATTTTTTTATAAACATCATATAAAAAAACTTTGTCAGTTTGACTTCCTTTGAAAATTTTTATTCTATTTTCTTCTATTGGTTTTTTATCATGAATATCTATTGAATAGATTTCACTTTTTGGAAAATAATATTTCCACATCCTAAGTGATCTCCCCCCCTGATTAGGAACATCATAACCACCAACTCCAATTTCAAAAATATTTAATTTCTTTTTCCTTAAATTATGAAAATGTTTATCGTAATGTTGAATATAACAATGACCCGTTATTTTATCTGTTCCACTTAACTTTGCAAGCTTATATAGATTATTAGAAAAAATATTAAACATTATTTTTCTATAAATATCACTAATTTTTCTATACTGTTTAGGAGAGAAAATTTTATTAAAAAAAAATTTAATCATTCTTGTTACTTTTTTTATTATTAAATCTACAAGCAATCTTAATTAAAGACACAGGCGTCTGATAAACAATCGACCATAAAAATAAAGGAGTCACAATAAAAATAAATCTAACTAAAAAAGTTATTTTATACTTAAAAGGAGCATGTCTTATGAAAAATATAAATCTGTTTCTATAATGCCTACTTTTTTGCCTAATAGCACTAGACAGATAACGAATAACCATCTTAATAATAATCAAAAATCTTTTTATCAATCCAGCTTTTTCTATTTTTAGTTTTAAATCATCTAAAAAAACATGACTAGCTGTAGCTGATTTAATATGCCAAACACCACCAAAAGGCACATAAACCACCTTGTACCCTGCTTTTTTTGTTTTCTGACATAAATCAGCATCTTCATAAAAAGCAAAAAATTTATCGTCAAATAAACCAACCTGATTTACAATATCTCGCTTAATCATTAAAGCACACCCAGTAATAAAATCAACTTCCTTTTTTGAATCATTAATCAAATTTTTATCAGTTATATTTCTCCCTAAGTGATAGCTATTACTTTTAAGCCAATCAATCTTTCCCCCGGCAAACCAAATCTTATTAGGTTCATCCATAAAATATATTTTTGGGCCAACAATTCCTATTTCCGAAGAACTTTCTAATTCTTTAACTAAAATATTAATTAAATCGGGATGAATTTTAGTATCATCATTGAGTAAGAAAAAAATACCTCCCTTAGCATGTTTAACGCCTTGATTGTTCCCACCTGTAAAACCTAAATTCTTTTTATTTAAAATTAATTTTACTTGGGGAAAGTTTTTACTAATTAGTTCCGGAGTACCATCTTTTGAGCCATTATCAACCACAATAATTTCATAATTTAAATAAGTTGATTTTTGAACAGACTTAAGACAATTGGCTATATGATTAATGCCATTCCATGTAAGGATAATAATAGAAATCTTAGGATTATTTTTAATCATTATTATAATTTCTCTTGAATAAAAATATTTCTAATAATACAAAAATGCAGAAACAAAGATAAAATTGACACAATAATTAAACTCGAAACAACAGCCATTAAAGGAGTTTGAAATTCTTTCAAAATGAATATTGATAAAATCATTAATATCATACAACAACTATCAATTACAATAGGAATTTTCATTTTATTAAGTGTCCTATAGAAAGAGCTTAATCCAACTCCAAAACCAGAAATAGCAGCTAATACAATTAAATAATAAATTAATTGAATACTTGGAATGTACTCTGGCCCATAGAAAAAGTTAATTAAATAAGAAGCTAAAATAATAAATGGAACAACCAATAAAATAGAAATTAAACCAGAATATAGAGCTGTCTTATAAAAATGTTTTTTAAAAATCTGTGGATTATTAGCCTTAGATTTAGGTAATTGAACAGCCAAAAGACGAGAAATAGGATCTAAAAGCATAGATGGAATAACAACATATCCAAGAGCAATTTTAAAATAGCCAATCTCTTGAACAGAAGCAAAAATACCTAAAAATATAATCGGCAACAGAGAAGAAAGATTACCTAAGTTCTTATGAATAGATATTAAAAAACCAAAATTAAAATATTTTTTAAATTTTATATCTTTACAACTTAAAAATATTTGCCTTAAAGAAGGCATAAGATCATCTTTCCTAGACAAAAAAGAATAAAGAAAAACAGACAAAATCAAAAAAATAAAAGCAGAGACAAAATAACCCCAAACTATTCCAGTTAATCCAAAACCTAATAAAACAAAAATAATTGGTAATAATATATATAAAAATTTATTAAAAGTTTCTAATATCGTTAATTGTTTAATTCTTCGCATTACTTGTAAGGTAATTACAAGTAAACTATAAATAACAGTTAAAAAACTAGCTAATAAAACTATTCTCGCCCAATAACCTATTTGACTATTATGATAAAATAATTCAGTTAAAGAAGGAGCAAAAATAATACTCAATACACCAATAATACAAATAGCTAAAACAGTTATTTGTACGAAATAAACCAAAATATTTTTAATTTCTTGTTTATCTCTTTTTACGTAAGCATCTGTCAAAAGAGTTAAACTAGCAGAATTACCTCCCCAATTCATAAAAACTCCAACTATTCCAACAAAAGAAAAAATCAATCCATAAACTCCATATAATTCTGGATGCAACAAACGAGCTAATACAATAGATCCAATTGTACTTAAAAATATAGAAAAAAACTTACCTGTTCCTAGGATACTAACATCTTGAACAAACGATATTTTAATAAAATCTTTAAATTTTGAAATCATATTTTAATTTTTAATTAAATATATTTTTGAAATACGATTATTCTTACTATTATCAAACACTAACTCTAAATTATTATTCTTAAGACATTTTGTCTCCAAATCGTCTGGCCAATATTGATTAACATAAAGATATTGATAATTCAAGTTTCTAAGTGATTCTTTATCGCAATTATCTTTAATTCTCTGATAAATTAAAGTTTCAGGTATATCTATAACATGATCACGATACATTTGAAAGACAGGAGCAAATCGACCAGTTTGAAGAACAAAATCTCTATTTGGAAAATAGGCAGCTCCATTATCAAATGTAAAAAAACGGTTTACTGATTTTGTATTTTCTTTTATCCATAAATATATTTCTGATTCTAAATAATCAGGCTTTACTGGTTGACCCCAAAAAGACTCGTTTCTATCAGGCCTATAATATGGTTTAATTGCATGAGCAGTTAGAAAGATTAAACTATCAAAACACAAAAGAAAAAATAATATTACAAAAATAACCAAAATAATTTTACGATTTATTTTATTTTTAATAATTTGATAGATATTTAATAAAAACAAACTAACTAAAAGACTCCATAAGGGAGTAACTAAAAAAAGAACTCTTCTAATTTCCCAGCTCCATTCTTTAATATGAATAACAAAAGGAATTGCATAAGCAATCAAAGAGACTAAACCAATAAGTAATAAATTTTTATCTCTCTTTATGTAAGTATAAACTAAAGCAGGAATAATTAAAATTAATAATAATCCCCAATTTAGTATAAAATGATAACTAAAAATACTAATTTTCTGACCAACATCTATAAAAAATAAACTAATTGAAACAAAAAAATCATACGAAACAATATCTTTTTGTCCTTTAAACATTTCTGTAAATACACCTCCTTGAAATATTACTATCGGCCAAGTTAAAACATTAATAAGCAATATAGACTTCCACTCTTTATTAAAAATTGAAAAAAGTATAAAACCAAATAAAATAATTATAAAAAAAGTTTCTGCTGTAAGAGCTAAAACACCTAACAAAATTGATATCAAAACTGAAAATTTTATCCATTCCTTTCTATTGTCCCAAAAATTAACATATAAAAATAAAATCAACATTATTATAGGAAAAGCTATAGTTGCCCAACTTAAAACAATAGATTGAGCTGCAGAAGCTGTGATATGTATTTCCCCATGTATCATATCAGCAATAAAAGAAAAATTTCCATCTCTATATAAATATTCAATCATTCCCTTTAATCCGAAAAAAGAATTTAGTCCCCCACCCAAAAGAACAACTAAGGCAGTAATATAAGAGAATAGTTTTTCTTTAGTAAGATAAAAAACAAAAATAAAAGATAGAGCAAAAAATAATCCACAAGCAAAAGCCACTTGAATATCATGAATAAACCACAACCTTATACTAGAAATATTAAACATAGCTGCTCGCCAAAGTTCTGATCCATAATGATATTTAATTAATTGACCAGAGAGGAAAGGAGCTTCAACGGGAAAATTACCTTGGCTAATAGTCGACGAAAGAGGTAATTGAGTAAAAGCAACTTCATCTCCATCAATCTCTCTAGCTGCTGAAAAACCAAACAAAACAATAATTAAAGAAAACGTGATTAATAAAATAAATCTCCATTTTCTTTCAAAAAACCAAACCGTCTTCTTGTTATCTTTTCTAAAAAATTTTATTCCTAAACCAACCAACAATAAAAAAATTAAAGTTAGATAAAAATTAATTTTAATGTTTATAAAATAAGAAGTGGCATTGAGGATAAAAATATATAAAAAAATTCCCAAGGACAATGATAATGGAATCAAAAATTCTCGTCTATATTCCTTAAACAAGACTCTAGCTAATTGCCAACCGAAAAAAGATAATATTAGAAAATAAATGATAATTGAGAAAATTTGATAAAACATAAAATTAAGTATTCTTATAAACCCTTATGTATTCCAATACAATTTTAAACCAATCACGATCCTGAGCCCATTTTTTACCATTCTTTCCTATCTTTTCCATTAAATTTTGGTCAGACAAAATTTTTATTATAGCTTCACTTGTTTGAATAATATTATTCTGTTCAACTAAAAAACCACCATAATTATCTTTAATAGCATCTTCTGCTCCACAACCATAAGTGCCAATAACTGGCTTACCGCAAGCATTAGCTTCTAAGTAGACTAACCCAAATCCTTCAAATTTACTACCTTCTACATAAATTGGTGTTAATAAAAATAAATCTGATTGATAATAAAAATTAATTAAATCTTTCTCAGAAACATTTTCTAAAAAAATAACATTTTCTTCTAAACGATTATCTTCAACTAATTTCTTTAATTGATTAAAATATTCTTTATTCTTCTGATTACCAATAATATAATACTTTAAATTAGAATATTTCTTTTTAACTTCAGCTACGGCTGAGATTGATATATGATAGCCTTTACGAGACATTAAAGCACCTACACTAATAATAATTTTATTTTTAAAAGATTTTTGTTGATTATGTATTTGAAACTTTTCATAGTTAACTCCATTATTAATAACTATGGTGTTCTTTAAAGAAGGTATTTTCTTTAAAACCTCTTTTTCAGTAAATCGACTAACACAAATTATTTTTTTAGCCTTTTTATAAACTCGACTATATAACCCTTTTAAATGCCATTTATTTAAAGCATCAACAGCATAAGTCCCATGTAAGGTGATTAACATTGGACGTTTACTACAAGCCCAATAAGCTATTAAACTATATGGCTCAGCTAAAACATGAACCATATCAGCTTCTTGAATTAATTTTCTAATTTTTAATAAATTTTTAATAAAAATATATAATTTAATCCAACGATTAGTAAATAATGGTGGTAAAACTTTATATTTCTTAACTGAAGATATTTCGTTATGCTGACTTCGCACTGATAATAAAACAGAACAATCAACGCCTTGTTTTGATAACTGTTCAATTAAATTAACTGCGTAACTACCCCATCCATCCCTAGAAGATAATTTATTAACTAAAAAACAAATTTTCATATTTTTTTAATTAACCTATAAATTGGTCGACTAATTTTATAAAGCAATGGCGTTGAAATGATAAATCCTTTTATTTGTCTCATTTTCTCTTTAATTGCTTTTTTTGAGTCATATTGCTTATAAACATTATAAGTAAAATTCCTAACTTCTTTTTTTATCTGAATAGAACTTAACTCTGGTAATTCTAAAACAGATTCATCCATATAGCAATCAATGTGATCTTTAATTATTAATCCTTGTTCAATGCATTTTTGACCTAATAATGTTTCAGGGTAAGGATAAAAAGCAGTTACTTGCATAAAATCTGGTTTGATTTTAGCATTCAAATCAATTGTTTCTTGAATGGTTTTTTGGGTCTCTCCAGGAATACCAATCATATTAAAAGAAAATGTTTTAATTTCTACTTGTTTTGCTAAATTAAATAATTTGATTACTTCATCATCAGAAATATTTCGACCTAAAACCTCTTTTCTTAATTCTTGATTACCTGTTTCTAATCCAACCTTAATTAAATTACAACCAGCCTTTTTAAGAGAACCTAAGGTTTCTTCATCTACAGCCCCGATTCTAACATTACATTCAAAGCTCATATCAAATTCTTTTGAATATCTATCACAAAATTCTAAAACCCAATCTTTATTTAAAGAAAAAGTATCATCATCAATTTTAAAATGGTTAAAACTATATTTTTCTTTAAAATCTCTAATTTGTCTAATCGCCCAATCAACGCTCATAAATCTTAAATATTGACCTTGTTCAGAATAAATCTTCTTAAAAACATGATTGCAACAATAAGTACAGTTAAAAGGACATCCACGGGAGAATATAAAGCGAGGAGTAATTTCTTTCTCACTAGCTTCTTTAAAATATTTAAAAATTGAATAATCTGGAAAAGGTAGTTTATCTAAATCAATTAATAAGGGAGCGATATTATTTTTAATAACTTGATTATCTTTTCTAAACCAAAAGTTACTAATATTAGAATAATCTTGTTTTTTCTCAATCAATTCAACTAATTTTAAAAAAGAATCTTCAGCTTCTCCAATACAAATTCCATTAAAACTTTTTTCTTTAATTACTTCATTTGGTCTAATAGTAGAATGAACACCACCTAAAAATATTGGAATATTAAATTCAGATTTAATTGCTTTAGCTATTTCAACTGCATAAGGATATTGATGAGAATTTGCTGATAAACCAATAATTTGTGGTTGATAAGATTGAACAAAAGAATTAATTTGATTAATTTCTTTTTTATCTTCTATTTCTAATAATTCAACTTTATGCCCAGCTTTTTTTAAAACAGCTGAAAGAAAAGCTATTCCAACCAACCATTTTGCTTGAGAACCAATTTTAGGAGTAATAAATAAAATTTTCATTAAAAAATAATTCCTATAAAATAAATAAAAGCATCAAAATATTGCTTTAATTTACTAATATCTCTTAAACGTTTTAAATGTTTCCAAATATACTTAGGTCTTAAATAAAATTTTTGATAAGCTAATTTCTGCATTTTTCTTACTTCTTCCCCATTTTTATACCCATCTGGAATATAAGCAGGAGTGGTTCTTCCTTTATAATCTAAAGCTTTAGTAATTTTACCATTTTTAATAGCATCATCATAAAGTTCAGTACCCCATTCTGGATAAGTCGGTTGGAACTGAACATATGTAAAATCAACCTCACAAGCAAACTCAATCGTTTTTAAAGCTTTAGCTGGTGTTTCTCCAGGTAAAGCGACCATAAAAGAACCTCGTGTATCAATATTTAATTCATTTGCCCATTTTATCGCTTGACGTATTTGATCTAAAGTAATCCCCTTTTTAACTCTGTCTAATAAATCTTGATTACCGCTCTCTATTCCAAAAAAAATACTCCATAATCCAGATTTAGCAGCTTTTTCTAGCATTTTCTGAGAAATAGTATTAACTCGAGCATAAGCACTCCAAGGAATTTTAATATTTTCTTTCTCTAATAAATCACAAAATTTATTAACCCATTCTTCATTAACTAAAAAATTATCATCCCAAAAAGCAACTTCTTTAATTTTTTGCGTTTTTATTAAAAATTTAATTTCATCAACAACTTTATCTGGCGAATATCTTCTATATTTTTGAGATGCACGCCCAGCATTAAAACAAAATGTACATTTACCCCAAGGACAACCACGAGAAGTTAACATGTTAGCTACTGGTAATTTTTTATATTGAAGAGGTAATGGTCTATATAATTTATAATCATACAACTCATGAGCTGGCGGCAAAATTTCGTCTAAATTCATTACTGTTTCAGCTACACGATTTTTTTTAATCAAACCGTCCTTTAAACGAACCCAAGTTCCAAGAATTTCTGTTGGTATTTTTTTATTATCATTGTAATAATCTACTACTTCTTCAAATATTCTTTCTCCTTCACCAATAACGATCATATCTAGCCTAGGAACTTCTTTAAATATTAATTCAGGGAAACAATTAACATGAGGACCTCCTAAAACCATAGGTAAATCAAAATTATTTTTTAAAAAATTAATTAAGCTATAACCAGACTTAGAAGTAGCTGTAACTATTGAAATTCCAATCAAATCAGGTTGGAATTCATTGATTTCACGCTTAATGTCCTCATTTTCATAATACAAAGGAGAAGAATCAACAATTTTTACTTGATACCCTTTCTTTATTAAGGGTGCAGCTAAATAGCCTAAAGCTAAAGGAGGGAAAAATCCAGCTCTTAACTTCCTTTTTGAACCATAGCCTTCTTTCATTAAATTAAATGGAGGAGTTAATAATAATATTTTCATATTTTTAAATTATAAATATTTTTTAGCCCAATTTTGAAAAATAATTAAATTCCATAAAATTTTCCTATTATCTTTCTTATTGTTCAAATGTTCTTTTATTAATTTATCAACAAAAGAAAAATTAAATAAATTAGTTTTAGAAATCTCTTGCTTACTTAAAACTTCTAACATATACCCCTTAAGATCTTTTTTAAGCCATAAAGTCAAAGGAATACCAAAACCTTTTTTCTTACGATGGATAATATTCTTAGGAAGCTTATCTCTCATCAACTCTTTTAAAATATATTTAGTTTTAAAATTCTTTAATTTATATTCCAATGGCAAAGAATTAATAAAATCAACTAAACGATAGTCTAAAAAAGGAGCACGTACTTCTAAACTATTATACATACTAGCCCGATCAACTTTAAATAAAATATCATCTTGTAAATAATATTTCATAAATAAAACATTTATTTTATCTAAATAACTCTTATCTCTATAATTTCCCAAAAAATCTTCAGCAAAATTAAATAAATTTCCTTCTTTTGTATTAAAATTAAATAAATTTTCAATTTTATTTAAATAACCTCCAATATTTAAAAAATCACGATATAAAGCAGGAAAAGCAATACTTTGAGCATATCTTTTAATCTTGTATGAAAATGTTAAATTTTTATCAGAAACAAAAAATAATTTGTCTAAAGCTTTATTTAAATTAATTTTAGATTTAAAACCAGCTAATCCCAATAAAGAGATAATTTTTTGAACCCTATGATTAGGATAACCCATTAAAAGCTCATCACCCCCATCACCACCTAAAGCAACCTTAACTTTCTCTGAGGTAAATTTAGAAAGCAAATAAGTTGGTAAAATAGAAGGATCTCCAAAAGGTTCATCTAATTTATTAATAACTTCTGGAATAACATCTAATAAATCATTGGAACTAAATTTTTTGTGATAATGTTCTGTTTTTAAAAAATCAGCCACTTGTTGAGCATAAAGAGATTCATCAAAACTAGATTCATCAAAGCCAATAGAGAAAGTCTTAATATCTTGTTTTTGTTTTTTAGCAAAATAAGCAATAACAGAAGAATCAATTCCACCTGATAAAAAAATTCCAACAGGAACATCAGCAATCAACCTTTTTTCTACAGAATCATTTAATAATTCTTCCATATTTTCCTTAGCTGATGAAAAACTTATTTTTTTACTATTAATTTCTATTTGATAGTAATTATCCAACTTAATTTGATTATTTTCAAAAATTAACACTGAACCATTAGATAATTTATTAATATTTTTAAAAATAGTTTTAGGTTGAGGAACATAATCAAAAGAAAAATATTGATGAACAGCTTCTAAATCTAAATCTTTTTTTGCTAAAGGATGACTTAAAATAGCTTTGATTTCAGAAGCAAAAATTAAATTATTATTAACTAAAGTCCAATAAAGAGGCTTTTGCCCATAACGATCCCTAGCTAAAACAAGTTTCCTTTTTTGAACATCCCAAATAGCTAAAGCAAACATTCCATTAAACTTTTTCAAACAATTAATTCCATCTTCTTCATATTGATGAATAATAACTTCACTATCTGTTTGGCTTTTAAATTTATGACCTCGAGCAATTAAATTTTTTCTTAATTCTTGAAAATTATAAATTTCTCCATTAAAAATAGCCTGAACCATTCCATTTTCATTACTTATTGGCTGTCTTCCTTGTTCACTTAAATCAATAATAGAAAGACGTTGATGACCCAAACCAATTCCTTGATCAATAAAAAAACCTTCATCATTAGGTCCACGATATTTTAAAGAACGCGTCATTTTTTCTAAAATATCTTCATCACCTTGCCCTACATAACCAGATAATCCACACATAATTCTAAAGGTTAATTTTTTCCTTAATTAAATATATAGGTTTCTTTTGAGATTCATAATGAGTTCTAATTAAAATTTCAGCTAAAAGACCCATTAAAATAAATTGAAGTCCAACTAAAATAAGAAAAACAGTTAATAACGGAAGCGGAGTTGTAATAAAATATGTACCTTTAAAAATCTTTAGAAAAACAGCCCAACACCCAGAAAGAAAGCTTAAGGATAATAACCAATATCCAATTTTACCAAAAAAATGCATTGGCTTCGTTGAATAATCCATTAAAAACTTTACTGTAAACAAATCAAGAATAACTCGAAAAGTTCTAAAAATGTTATATTTAGTTTTACCATACTTCCTTGAACGATGATTGGTTGATATCTCGCTAATCTTAGCTCCATGCCAAGCAGTATAAGCAGGCATAAAACGATGCATTTCTCCATAGAAACGAACGTCCTTAATAACTTCTCTCCTATATGCCTTCATAGTACAACCATAATCGTGTAATTTTACTCCAGTAATAAAAGAAATTATATAATTAGCAATCCATGAAGGTATTTTCCTAGTCATTAACTTATCTTGACGATTAACACGCCAACCAGAAACAACATCAAATCCTTTTTCAATCTTCTCCATAAATTTAGGAATATCTGTTGGATCATTTTGTAAATCAGCATCCATTGGAATAATAACTTCACCTTGAGACATATCTATACCCGCAGACATAGCTGCAGTTTGACCAAAATTCCTTTTAAAAGTAATTGTCTTAAAATTTTTATCTTTTTGAGCAATTTCTTTAATAATTGTGTCGGTATTATCAGTAGAACCATCACTAATCGCAATTATTTCATATTCAAAAGATAAACTACTTAAAACTTGATTAAGCTCTTGATATAAAAGGCTAATACTTTCTTCTTCGTTATAAATTGGAATAATAATAGATAATTTCATATTTTTTAATTAATTATTTTATAAATTTCAATATATGGACCAGTATATTTAATATTTCTTAAAAGCTGTAATGGCTTACGCATATCATTAACTAAATCCGTTAAATCTTTTTTCTCTTCATTAGGATAAAAATTTTGAACTAATTCTAAATCATAATTTAATTTAGCTATTTTTTCATCAACAATATTTTCCTCTTTTTCATTCCACCAATAAATAATTAAATAATTAAATTGATTTTGAGATAAAAATCCTTCTGGCATTTTTTCTGGTCGGTAAATTATGAAATAATTAGGATACGGATAATTTTCTTCTTCTAAAGTTAACAAATACCTTTCACGAGCACTTATTGTATTAGGCATTGTTTCTGAAAAAAGAATTAAAGATTCTTTATTTTCATTTAAAACTAATCTATTATCAAGCTCAAAATTAATAATTCTTTCTCCTGAAGATAAATTCGTCTCAACCCATTTCTTAGCCAAAACAAAAGTATTAGGCTTCAATAAACTAAAATTCCAATAAAACGGCATAAACAAAAAAGATAAACAAAAAATAAAAACTAAAGCATTTTTCATATATTTAGAAGATAAAAATTGAAGAAAATAAGAAAAACCATAACCAGCAATTATAGCTAAAAATGGAATTATTGGTAATATATATCTTGCATTATTAACTTTTAAAATAACTCCAACAAATAAATAATAAATTATAATAAATGAAAATAATAAATGAAAAATTTTTCTATTTTTTAAAAATAAAATAGGTAAAGAAATTAAAAATAATAAAAATAATAAAAATTCATATTCTAACAAAATTTTTACAAAAAATAATAAATTATCAAATAAAGAATTATTTAAATTATTAATATTATCATACGAAACCAATAAATTATTTTGAACTTGATCGCCCATTTCTTGGCCAAATGCTATATAATTTTTAGAAAGATTAAAATAATGATTAAAACCTTGAGGATGAAGGAAGATGATAAAAATAATTATAATAAAAATAAATAAATTAGTTAACCAAAAATTTCTACTTTTAAAAAATATTTTTATAAAACCTTTGTCTTTGTTTTTGAAATAATGAACAAATAAGAAATAAAAATAAACAATTCCACCAACAAGATGAATACCAAAAGATAAAGCAATTAGACCAGCAGATACTAAATAATGTTTTAAATCATTTTTCTTCTTAGATAATAATATACTTAGATAATAAACAGCTAAAAGTATTGCTAAGGTTTGAAATATCCAAATTCTACTAAAATGAGACAATTGAACAAACATTAAACTAGTTGCAGTAAAAAAAGCTCCCCAAAGACTCACGCTTTTATTATTCTTAAATAAAACTTGAGAAATTTTATAAACTAGATAAACAGATAAACAACCAGCCAAAACAGAAATAAAACGAGCTAAAGGTAGTATTATTTTAAAATCAGCATAATCCAAAAGAATCAGCTCTCTTAACTCAGGAACACTATGAACAATCCCCAAAAGAAAAAAAATAGCAAAATATATTAAATAGAAAGGTAAATAAATATAACTAATCGGCGCAAGATAATAATTATCATTAAAATCAGGTCTTAAGCTAAAATCATTAATCATTTTTAAAACTGTTCCAGCAATAGCTGTTTCATCACCAATTAAATGCAACATTGGGTAAGCATAAAAAATACCTACAATATTTAACACAAAGGCAAGTAATATGATTAAAATAATCTTATTTGATTTAATTTTTGATATTATTTTTTTCATTTAAAAGCAAGGATAATTATACCGCATGATATTAATATTATTCCTAAAATCTTATTAAAAGTAAAAGCTTCATTAAGAAATAATACTGAAAATATTAATAATAATATGAATCCAACACTCATAATTATTGGATAAATATAACTAACCTCAAATTTTGAAAGGATATATAAATATAAGACAAAACTAATCACATAGAAGAAAAGTCCTAACCAAATATATATAGAACTAAATATTTCTATTAATTTAGAAAAAGAAATAGAATCAACATCCTTATTAAGCATTCCTTTTCTCAAATTTAATTGTGCAATAACATTAGCACACAAAGCACAAATAACAATAATAATTTTAAACATATTTTTATTTATTTTTCTCAATAACTACTAACAATCTTGTAGCAAATAATTGAGGTATATAATTACATAATTTATCAATTGATTTCATTAAAGAATAAAGACAATCTGGATATAATTGTCGACCACTATAACCTCCAGAAGCTACATAAGAAATTGAAGATATTCTTTTAATTTTAATTATTTTCCAATCTAACAAAAAATCACTAAATCTTTTTGAATGAAAAATTCTAGTAGCATTCCCTTGAGCTGCGTAATAAAATTCATCTTTAAAAGAAAAATCTTTAGGAGCCCACCATTTAATCTTTTTGAAAAATCCAATCGGTTCATTATGGAAAAAACCATAAACAATAAATCCCAAAATACTCATAGCTGGATCAAAAATAATCACTCTTCCTTCTGGAACCAAAACACGATTAAATTCTCGTAAAGCATTCCCAGGAAATTCTAAATGATACCAAACATCAAATAAAATTAAATTTGATACACTATTATCTGAAAAACTCATTTTATAAGCATTTTCGACTTGATCAATCCATGGATTGAAAAAAATATCAGTAGAAATACAATCAGGAACAACCATTTTTAAATTACCAAGACCAGAACCTATTTCAACAACCTTTCCTTGAATATTATTTTGTAAATGATTAAATATTAATTTATAAAATTTTTGATAAATCTTTTTTAATATTGGCTTAGATTCCCAATATTTAAGATTTTTTTGAATTTCAATATTATGTTTATCACAAGAAATTTTATTCATTAAATAAATTTTATTTTCTTAGCAGCAAAAACACTCATTTTTAATAATAACCAACCATTACTAAAACGACTAATATTGGTTGATCCATATGTTCTTTCTTTATATCTAATAGGTAAATCAATAATCTTTAAATTTAATTTAGCTGCTCCAAAAATTAAATCAAAGTCTCCAAAAGGATCAAAGTCTCCAAAAAATTTCCTTCCTGCTTTTACTTTTTCATAATCCTCTTTTCGAAGAACTTTGGTTCCACAAAGAGTATCTTTAATTCTTTGATCTAAAATCCAAGAAAACGCCAAACCAAAAAACTTATTTCCTAAAATATTTAAAAACCTCATAGATTCTTTTTCTAACGGATAAATTAAACGACAACCATTTATAAAATCACCAGAACCATTTACAATTGCTTTATAAAATTTTGGTAATTCTTCTGGCTCAACAGTTAAATCAGCATCTAGAATCATTAAAATATCACCCTTAGCCTTATCAAAACCCTTCCTAACAGCATCACCCTTCCCCTTGCCGGGTTGTTTAAAAACTCTAATGTCTTTTTCAGAATATTTTTGTTGAATTCTTTTAATCTCTTCAAATGTATTATCATTAGAACCACCTTCAACAAAAATAATTTCTGTATGAGAACCAATCTTAGGAACTCTTTTGACAGCTGATTCAATATTACCTCTTTCATTTCTAGCAGCAATAACAACTGAAACACTTGGTTCTTTTAATAATTTCTTTTTAGGATAAGGACGAACAACAAAATAACGATTTAAACAAAGCTTTCTTAAAAGAGGTAACTTAGCTAAATACTTATTAAACAATGTTGAAATCAAAGGAATGTATTTAGGTATTAAAATACGCTCCCCTTTTTTAATAATTTCAAACCCAGCTAAATAAAGTAAATTTTGAATATCTGAAGAAACAAGCCAGTTTTGAAAAGATTGTGGTCTTTTAAGTTTTAATTTCTCAGCTATTTTTAAAATTGGCTCCCATAAATAACTATGATAAGTCAAAATAACCCTTGATTTAGAATGAGTCATTTTATAAATCTGTTGAAAAGTCTTTTGAATATCCTTAGAAAAACCAATTAAATCTAAAGCAACAATATAATCATATTTTTTTGAAATTTTTAATTTCTCTATTGGAATTTCACCCTTAGAACAATCAATTTTTAAAACTGAACTACTTTTAGGAACTAAAAAATCCAAAAGCTTTTCTATGTCTTTATGATAATATCTATTCTTTTTTCCCCATTTGTCTTTATTCATTTTTAGTAATAAATTTTAAATAAAAGGTATAAATTGCATAAGTGAAGAAAATTAAAAGGAATGGTTGAAAAGGTAAACGCAAACGAGCCATAGCTGCCCAACTAGAAGCAAAAGCAAAAGAACCAATGATTACTAACATAACTAAACCAATCCTTCGTAAATCTTTTTTTAAAATCATTAAAATTAAACCAATCAAAGCAATTAAATCTATTAAAATCCAAAAAATAATTCCCAAAACCCTCATTAAGAAAATATTATCATTCTTTAAAGAAGAAACCATAACAGAAAAATCTTTTTGAGCTAAAGAAGAAGAGATATTAATTGAATTAGTATAATTAAAATCAGGCTTCCAGAAAAATAATATATTTTGCCATCCCGAATCAGTAAAAACAGGCAAGGCTTTGATTAAGTGAAGTTTTAAATAAACAATTGGATTAGATTTAATTATTGAAAAATTAACTTCTTTTATAGCTGGAATATATTTATCTCTTAAAAAAACCTGATCAAAGTCATCTACTCCAACTTTTTCAACAATTAAAGATTTTAAATGATCATCAGCTTCTTCTCGAGATATTCCTTCATTTAATACCAAGAAATCACGTGCAGCCCCTAAAAAATATAAAAGATGAGTTTGATTAGAAATAGTATAACTATCAAATTGAATCTTATTCCTAATACACCAAGGTGCTGTTATTGCCAAAAAAACAAAAAGAAAAATAATTAATAATTTAGCTAATTTAAGTAAAGAAGTTTTTCGCCAAAGCATTATAATCGTTATTAGCGCAATAACGGGAAAAAATAAGAAAGCAATTTGCCTAATTAAAGCAGCTAAACCTAAGAAAATAGCAGAAAATATAATGTATTTATATTTTTGATTATGCCATGATAAAGCCAGAGAATATATCGAAATCATAAAAAATAATAAAAACGGCGTTTCCGACATAACTGTATTTGACCAAAAAAAACTAAATGGCTCAAAAGCCATTAAAATAGCTGATATTATTGAAATATTATTATTAAAAAATAAACGAGTAAATTTATAAACAAAAACAATAAATAACGCATACATTATATTCTGCCAAAGAACAATAAATAAATATTTAGGAATAATCAACCAAGAAAAGCCTAAAAGAATTGAATACCCAGGAGCTGGAAAAGAATTTGGAATCAATGGCTCAATTACATTATTTGTAAAAATTCCTTCTGTTAAAAAGTTTAAACCAGCTGGTAAATAAACATCACAACCATTAATAAATCCCTGATCTCCTAAAACAAAAAAAGCGATAAACATAAATATAAAACGAGATATCAGAACTAGGGAGAATAAAGTGACAATTATTTTATTTTTCTTAATCCAATTTTTTATCATAATAAATAAATTTTAAAATTTTTTCTGCTCTTTTATTCCAATCATAATTTTGAGCATCTTTATAAGCCTGTATTGAAATTTTATCAGCAAAATTAGTTTCTTTCAATGTTAAATTAATATTATCTGCTAATTCTTGTGAATTATCTGATTTAATTAAAATTGAATTATCTTTATTTAAAATTTCTCTTAAAGAAGATAGATTGGACGCAATAATAGGTCTTTTGCTTGCCATATATTCAAACATTTTCATCGGTGAAGTCCAATTTTTAGAAATACTTGATTTTCCTGAGTTTGGTAAAATTAAAACATCAGCTGATTTTAAATAATATGGCATCTCTGAATAAGATTTATGTCCTAAAATCAAAATATTACTTAAATTCTTGTTTTTCTCTTTAAATTTTTCTTCATCTTCTTTGGTTCCGCCAACAAAAACAATCAATACATCATTATCTAATAATTTAGCAGCATCAGCTAATACTTGCGCCCCCTTCCATTTATATAAATGACCTGTATATAAAACTATTTTTTTATTTAACGGTAAGTTTAATTTTTTCCTTGCTTCTTCTTTTGAAATATCTATATCAAATTTTTCTAAATCAACTCCATCTGGTACAACTAAAATTTTATCTTTATTTATACCCTTATTAATTAAAGAATCTTTCAAACTCCTTGTTATAACTATAATTCTACTTACTTTTTTAAAAACTCTTTTATGTAAAAAGAAATTATTTGGAAATGTGTGAATTTCACAAATAAGATTTTTCTTAAAAAAACTTAATAAATACAAAGAAAAAGAATCACGAGAATAAATAATATCTGTTTTTTTTAATAATAAATAAAAAAATACTGAAATATAGAAAGTTAAACTTTGAATCCAAAAAAATACCTTTGGAATGTTTAAAGGAATTAAATCTAAAGAAAATATTTTTTTAATTTTAAAATTTTCTTTAATTCCATAATAATTAAAAATATTATCTTTAATTTTATTAAACCGCCAAGGCAATATTAACTTTAATTCATTGTTTCCAAAAGCTTCACACATTTTAGCGATTTGGATTCCATGAGCTTTTTCTGTGGGCATTCTGACGTTGGCAATATATGTTATTTTCATGATTTAAAATAATTTACTCCCGTTTTAATTAAACTTCTTAATTCATTCCAATTTTTAACTTTTTTTAATTTAGACCACCCTTTTTTAAAAGCACTTCTCTTATTGCCAATATTTTTAACCATAAAGGCTTTAACTCTCTCTAATTCAGTTCCTGACCATTCCATATACGGAACACTTGGATCTTCACCTGTAATTCTTGATTTTTTACCCTGATAATAGCTATTCCAAGAAAAATCCTTATTCAAAATACCATTTTCTTTAGCAAATAATTCCATAACTGTTCCTGGATAAATTAAAGCAAAACCATAACTAGCAGAAACATTTGGAATTTGATTAAATTCCTTAATTAAATCAGCTGTCATTTTTAAATCTTCCATAGTTTCTGTTGGTAAATTAACAATAAAATTTAAACTAACAATCATTCCTGCCTCCGAAGAGAATTTAACTGCATTTTTTGCTTGCTCTAATGTTATATTTTTTTTAATTTCCTTTAAAACTCTAGGACTACCTGATTCAATTCCAAAACTAATTCTAGCGCAACCTGCTTTTCTCATTATTTTAATTATTTCTTCATCAACTGTATTAACCCTTGCTCTAGCATACCAATGAATATCAAGTCTTCTATTTAATATTTCCTGACAAATATTTTTTACATGATCTTTTGATACGGTTAATGTATCATCCCAAAAATTAAAACCTTGAAAACCATACTTATTTTTTAAAAATTCTAATTCATCAACAAAATTCTTAGGATCACGTAATCTTAAAACTGATTTTGAAAAAGCAGCATTACAACAAAATGTGCATAAATTAGGACAACCACGAGCACTAATTACTCCAACCGCCCTAAAATCAGTACCATGTATTCTTTTTTGATATTTAGATAAATCATATAAATGCCATGCTGGAAAAGGTAAATCAGATAAATTCTGAATAAAAGGTCTATCTTGAT
>Ga0208904_1000489_pt1 | contig 33296 bp, 32 predicted proteins | sample AntAceMetag02UKB_FD_184774 | JGI IMG/M metagenome (GOLD analysis project Ga0208904, IMG submission 184774) | Saline lake microbial communities from Ace Lake, Antarctica - Antarctic Ace Lake Metagenome 02UKB (SPAdes) (version 2) | ecosystem: Environmental > Aquatic > Non-marine Saline and...
TTTTTACTTTTGTAGCGCTTTCTATAATATTTGCTTTTTGGTTTAGATAGCCCAGGGCGAGAATAAGAATAACGGCTCCTCCAGCTATATAATGAGAGAGTGGGCTAGCCGCCTTGTTTTTTTTAGGTTTTTTGGCTTTATTTTTGTTTTTTGTCATGAGCAATTATATCAAGACAATACAATACAGGCAACTATAGGACGATGGGTGGACACGTAGACGATGTTCGAACCTATTATGTTCAGGGCGGTAACGAAAAACAGCTTTTAAAACACATTTTGTTACTTCAAACACTAGAAAATGATAAACTTATAATAATTAAATGACTCTTTCTAAGTCTGACTACATGCTTTTTCTAAAACACCCCTCATGGTTATGGTTAAAAAAGTTTAGCAAACACAGACTTCCGGCAATAGACGAGAATCTTCAAGCAATTTTTGAGACAAAAGACATTTTAGTAATTAAAAAATGAGCATTAATCTTTCAGCTATAGTGCTGACACACAACGAAGAAAAGAATATAAAAGGGTGTCTTAAATGTCTTGGCTTCTGTGATGAGATAATTGTGATAGACGATAATTCATCTGACAAGACAGCGATACTGGCAAAAACGGCTGGTGCTAGAGTATACGAAAGGAGTCTCAATTCGAGCTTCTCTGCGCAAAGAAACTATGGATTAGGTAGGACTCAGGGTAAGTGGGTGTTTTTTGTTGACGCAGACGAAAGGATATCGGATTCACTTCGAAATGAAATTATTCAAATTATCAACGACCCTCTTATCAACTACATGGGCTTTTACGTAAAACGGACAGACTATCTGTGGGGCAAGGAATTAAAACATGGCGAAACAGCTAATATTTCTCTTGTTCGTTTAGCTAGACGAAAAGCTGGAAAATGGACAAGAAGGGTGCATGAAACATGGGAGATCAACGGAAGAACGCGCGAATTAAAAAATTCTTTATCACATTACCCGCATCCAACCCTAACAAGTTTTGTAAATAGTATAAACACGATGTCCGTATTGCATGCTCAAGCTAATTTGGAAGAAGGCAAGAAATCTACTTTAATAAAAATAATTGTTTGGCCAATAGGTAAGTTTTTATCAAATTATTTACTAAAAAGAGGATTTATAGATGGAGTTCGGGGCTTAATGGTTGCGTTAGTTATGAGTTTTCACTCATACTTAGCTTGGAGTAAATTATGGCTTCTTCAAAGAGAAAAATAAAAAATACAACAGAAATATTAATATTTGCGTTTTTGGTTCTGTTTCCGTTTGGTCAAATTATCAGAATCAATTTAAACCTTCTTGGATCGAGTATTGTTTTGCATCCAATCGATTTGATAGCTGGTGTCGGATTATTTATTTTCTTAATGGAGAATTTTAAAAAACCTAAGATATTTGGCTATCTGCTAACTTTTTTGGGTGTAGCCTTATTTTCTTATCTTTTGTCTTTTGCAATTCTTGGTGGAGAAAGATTGTATGTAGGTGGTCTATATTTATTTAGGCTTTTTGCTTACACATCCTTTTTCCTTTTGGCATGGAACACAGCAAAAAATGATAAAAAATATTCAAAGAAACTTTTAGGCTCTTTAATATATGTTGTATTGGCCGTCTCTCTTTTTGGTTTTTTGCAATACTTTATTTATCCCGATATAACAACCTTTACGATATGGGGGTGGGATGATCATTATTATCGACTGCTGGGAACGTTTTTAGATCCTGGTCACACGAGCATAATACTTGTATTTGGATTTTTGGCTGCTTTAGTTAAATACCTTGAGGAGAAAAACAAAAGGCTTTTGCCTATTCTCGGAATAATTCTTATTTCAATTGCTTTTACTTACTCAAGGGCGGGGTATTTGGCTTTAGTGAGTGGAATATTTGTTGTCGCTTTCGTGAAAAAAAATACAAAACTGCTAATTACCTTGATCTCATTGTTTGCACTAACAGTAATTTTACTGCCTCGCCCTGGAGGTGAGGGAGTTAAATTAGAAAGAACCGCCAGCATTGCTTTGCGCATAGAGGACTATGGCGACACATTGAGTATTTTTAAGAAAGCCCCTCTTTTTGGGGTTGGTTACAATAATATGTGTCTTGCTAGAACAGAATACTTGAGTCAATTTAACCCAAATTCACACGCATGTTCTGGCTCTGCTTCTAGCTTGTTACTGATATTGGCAACAACCGGCATACTGGGTTTAATTGTTTTTATAAAATTAATAGGGGAAATTGTGAGTGGGCTAGCGAAAAATGTATATGGAATAACTTTTTTGTCTTGTTTAGTTGCCCTTCTCGTGCATAGTATGTTTGTTAACAGCTTGCTTTATCCTTGGGTAATGGGATGGATGGGACTACTTCTTTCGATTTCGATGAAGACTACTAAGGAGTAAAAGATACTGAGAAGTCCATCTCTGTTTGGTTTTCGGCTTTATCTGTTGCCTTAATATTGAAGTTATTTTTTCCTTCATTAAGTGTTGTTAGAAATGTAAAAGTTCTATCCTCGTCAACAGCGACAATTCTGTCGTTGATTGTTAGTGAAACTCCATCTTCGGTTAATCCCTCAATTGTGATTTGTCTTTCTTTGGAGCCGTAATACTCTTTTCCTTCTTCTGGGGATGTTACTTCTAGATCGGGACTTTCATTATCAAAAACAACTTCATACACCTTTGATTCTTGGCTTTCATTGCCAGCAGAGTCTTTAGTTTTTGCGGATATTGTGTTTTCTCCTTTTCTTAACTTGAAGGTATAATTAAACTCACCGTCGTTATTGGCGATGATTTCTTCGTCGTTTGTGTTTAGGAACAATGTGATAATTGCTCCGGGTTCAGTTTTTCCTGAAATTTTAAGTTGTTGTTCTTTGGTGTGTTCTGCGAATCTTTCGAAGATGGGTGGAGCTGGAGGAGTGGTGTCGCTTATTTCAACTGGCGTGTTTCCTTTTTTGAGATTAGACAAAAAACCAGCAAATTTAGCAACAGCAGGAAGCCCTAAAAATATGAAAGCAATTATAATGCCAACTGTTAGCGTGCCAAATAGTGCGGCTCGCTTAATATTTTTTCTTTCTTCGGATCGTGCCAATCTAGATCGTCTTGTCATGCTAGTTTGTGATTTTAACAGTCTAATTCTGTTTTGTCGAATGAGCCGAGAGTGGGATTCGAACCCACGACCCCTGCTTTACGAAAGCAGTGCTCTACCCCTGAGCTACCTCGGCTTAATATATCGAATTATACCACTTTACTTTTATTGCTTGTTTGTAAGTGAGAATATATAATTTGACTACTGGAAAATATTTCAAGATAGGGACAAATCACTAAAAAGTTGTATGTTATGATTTATTGTGATAAATTCCTATAATATGTCAACTGAAAATAAAGATATGGGCATAAAAAACAATAAATTGGAGGAGAAATTCAAGTCTTATCTAAATTTAATTCCTAACGAGGGGTTAATTGAGCAAAAGCCCACCCTCAAGGCAACGAACCTAGAGGCATTAGAAGCAAAACCTCGCGGAACTATTTATTATGGGACAGGCTTGACTACACCTAAAGAGATCAGTGTCGGGCTACCTTTTGATGTATTAGGCATGATATTAGTTGCAGAAAGGATTAAGAAAACTCTTGGTCTAAAGGAAATATTTCATCATGTAGCAGATACGCATGCTAAAACAAATGAGTGGATTGATTCAGAAGAAGTAGATCGTAGAGCGAAAATTACAAAAGAAATGTTATTAAAAGTTGCTAAAAATCTGGATCTAGAAGGCTATAATGTAGTTTTGTCGTCGGAGTTTGATCAAACACCAGAATATAACGATTTGGTAGAGTATTTTAAAAAGAATTCACAGGAGCATGAGTATGTTATAAGAGAGATGGCTGATATGGAATGGTACCGCACAAAACATGGAACAACAGTAAAGATGGGCTGGATTATACAAGCATCAGAGACAGAGGCTGGGTTTGATGAGAGATTGTTTGATAAGGAATATTCTCGTATAAAAGGCGATCAACTGTCGTTTGTATATACTAAGCCAGGAAGAACTCTTGATTTAAGCAGACCCAAGGTTTCACCATATATTCAAATTGCTGGCGAAAACAGATTGCTTCTCGAGCAAGGAGAGGATGTTTTGCATAAAATAGAAGAGGCAGCTGAGAGGATGAAGGACCCACATCTTGGTGGAGCCAAAAAGCATATTGGTAAAATAGTCAGAATATATGAAAAATTATATGGAAGTTTAGGCAAGATACCCTTAGAAGAAAAAATACAGACAATTATCGATAAGGCGACAGCATAACAGATTCTTCTATTCTTAATACCCGAATATTTTTATTTTACCGAATCCCCATCCTGGTCCAGTTGGGATAGTAATCTGGCCGTCGGGTGTGTATTTTAGCACCTCAGGATCATCAACAAGATCTTCGTAAAGTCTTTCTTTTGGCAAAGATAGATCTCCCGGTATATTAGAGCCAAGAGATTGAAACAGTGCGGCAAGTGTAACAGTCATGCATCTACCGGGAGTTGCTTCAAGCATGCCCCCCACCATTATTTGAATCTTTTTTTGTTGGCAATATGAACCTAATTCGACGCTTTTAATAATAGAACCTATTCTTCCGGGCTTAATATTAACTACATCAGCATAACCTTGATCGATGGCATGAATTGTAGTTTCAAGATCTGTTAGGCAATCGTCTAGACAAATAGGAGTATCTAGGTTTACAGATTGTCTTAGTTTTTTAACAGCCTCGATTCCTTTTAGTCGACCAACTCTTGAAACTGGTTCTTCTATCATCAAAAGACCAAGCTTGTCTATTGTTTTTAATATTTTTATATGAGCTTTATTTTCAGGATCAAATGATCCATTTGCATCAACCATTATTTCAAATTTGCCACCGGATTTAAGCTTATTTATAGCCTTAATAACTTCTTGGTGAGACGATGGAGTTATTTTCAATTTAATTTTTGAAGCTCCTGCTTTAAGTGACATGTTTGCTTCTTCTATGATTTCCTTTGAAGTACCAACTCCGATACTTTTTCCATAAGGAATACTTTTGAGAGTTTGTGGAATTCCAAGGAGTTCTCCCATTGATTTACCCATGCTTTTGGCATATGCATCCAACAATGCCATTTCGATCATCATTCTGGCAGTCGGAAATTTTTCTCCCTTGGGAAATTCTGTATCTTGGATAATATCAAGAGCCTGAGATATGCCTATCGGACCTTCCGATCGTATTTTGCGTAGCAAGAAAGCTCCCGCACCAGAAACAGTTGCAGCACTATCGTCAGTGAAAAGTGGTATGGGTAGAGTAGCTCCTTCGCCGTAACCACTATATGTGCCACTAGGGGTCTCTATGTCGATTTCTACTATACCCGAAGGCCTAGAGTTTAAAGATCCGAAAGGTAGCTCCATTGTTTTATGCAGGCGTAAATCCACTACTAAACTAGCGAAATATGATATTTCTGGGGAAGGAGCATTATTTAGAATTTCTACCATTTGTTTGCAACGTCGGCTGCATAATTTGATAAATCGTAGTTCCAAAAAGGATTTTCCTTTTTAGTTGCTTGCCAGAAGGTTGAGATAACTGGGACTCCTTTTGTTACTTTTCCGAACCATAAGAAAGGCGGTTGCAAATCTTCAATGCCAGGTGTAAACAAGAAAGTTTGGAAGCCCTTACTATATAGTTCTTTTTGGAGAGCTCGGGAGTCTACGTCGATTGGTACTTGTACTTGTATGAATGGAGTTTTAACATCATTAAGTTTGGATATTGCTTTATCTAATGATTTCACTTTCCCGCTCTCTTCTATGACAATTTCTCCATGAATTAAGTGTGTCAATTTTGTTTCAAGAGGTGGATAGTGTATAGAATAGGAAGGTTTCTCGAGTTTTTTATCAACACTATTTATTTTTTCACGAATTTGATAGTAAGTTGTCCAGTTATTAACGAACTTTTTATCACCAGAATCATAAATGAATGGATTGGCGGGGATAGTAGATTCTTGTTTTGAGACAAATGCATAGGCAAACTGTTCCAAGGCTCCATGTTTTTTATAGAGTGGACCAAATCCACCCACAGCAACACCAGGAAATACTGACCACATGTGTGTTACGGCCTGCCCGCCTCGCATAAGTTCAGGAGTTTCTTCAGTTCCAATATTTCTGTCGGGAGCGGTTCGACATGTAGAAAATATGCCAACAACACTTTGTGTAGCATCTTCAGTAGTTAGCCATCTTATTATTCGTAGATCTTGAATGATTCGGTTGCCAACACCACCCAAACTAGCAGACCTTCCAAGTTCTGCCCAGCCATTGGGCTGTTTTACCATAACGGCTGTCCCTACAGGCTTATTATCTTCAAAGATCAAATACATATCATGAGTACCCGAATCAAGCGCTTTAACATTGTCTTTGGGATTTTTATTCGGCAGTGCATAAGTTTCTCCATATGTTTTTATTATCACCTCTGCGTGCGCAGTCCCGGCCACTTGGGGATTTTCTCTGCACCAGTCTGGTCCATATATTTGAAATGAAGCTCCTTTCTTTTCAATTTCGCTTATTTTTTTGTCAACCTTGTATGTTAGATGATCTAGGAGTGGGCGCAGTCTTTCGGGTATAGAGGGGGCAAGTTCCAGGTTTCTTAGGTTTTCTATTGTTGGGGCAAGTTCTTCTGAAAACTTAACGGACCGAGTATTAAGCCGATTTTTGTTTTCTATTGTCATTTTGTATTAATTATCTGTAAAAAACTTATCATACTCGTGATTACTATATACGTCAAGTATTTCGCCAGTATATAATGAAAACTTCTTTATAGGACCATATCTTGCTACATAATCTTTAATGCGGCTGCCTTGTGATACTCCAGCAAGATTATCGCAGAACGATGCGTGCCAATCTTCGCCTGGATAGATTGTAAAACCTGCCATCTTAAAACTATTTGCAAAGATTTGTCGAGTATGCCACTGTTCAACAGTAACGAAGGGAGAATCTATTGCTACTAATGCACCACCTTCAGGATATTTATTTCCGAGGTCTAAAGGTAAAGAGTTAACTATCTTGCGAAGTGTTATATCAATAGCAGCTCCAGACTTATGTGAGGCTAGTCTCGGTGAAACGGCGGTTTTACTTTTGGCCTCTGTAATAACATCCTCCCATGCCCAATCCGGATGTTCTTTGGAGATCCAATTAACCCTTCGTTTAAATAAGCCTTCTTGTACGCCGATAGGTCTATAGGCATCCTCTACATGGAGCATTAAACCAACTTCTGATAAGGCGTGTCCTAAATCAAGAAGTCTAGTTGCCATTGACTCTCTTAACCAAAAAACTCTCTTTTTACCTGCCCATTCCCCGCAAGCCTCATTAAAGGGGATATCACTTAATGAAAGAGAAACATTTGATTCTTGGAATAATGAAGGAATGTGCAACATTTTTTCGAAAGATTCTTTGATGGGAACGGATGCAATTATCTTTTGATGTTCGACGCTTCGATTAGCATAAAATCCAGCGAGCTCTTGGTCGAGTTTTTTGCGTTGTTCAGTAGTAAGAGGTTTAATTAAAAAAGAATCGGGGAAGGTAATTTCATAATCAAGTGTGCCATTTTTGCTTTTGCTTAATGAACTGCGAATTATAGCTAGGTCTGATTTTAGAGGCTCGAGATCGTGTTTATGCTCAGAAGTCCGAAATTCAAATTTAGCATTAGAATGCGCTAGTAGACCAGGAATTTTAGATTCAAATTCCATAATATATCCTGTAATATATTGCAAGAAGATATAAAAGTCAACTTTTTGAGTATTTTTCCAAACATTTCTTAATAGCTTTATCAATTGTTATTAGGCCAACACGTATCTCTTCTGGTTGAATAATCAGCGGTGGAGCAATGAGGATGCAATTAAGACGTGCTTGAATATAAACTCCCAAACTACAGGTTTCTTGATATATTTGGTTTACAAACTCCTCAGTAGTGCTTATTAACCCAGAGTTATTAAACTCCAATGCTGCAAAAAGCCCAATACTTCTAAAGTCAGAGACTTGTGGATATCTTTTTGTAAATCTATCTCCTAATTGTTTAAGCAATAATCCATTTTTCTTTGCTTTTTGTACTAATTTTTCTTCTTTATATATTTTTATTGCTTCAATTGCTGACGCACAGGAAAGAGGGTGCCCGCTATTTGTTAAACCAGAGAGCAATTTATGATGATTGAAGTATCGAGCAATCTTTTTAGATATAACAACAGCACCTAATGGAACGGCTCCACCATTGATACCTTTAGAGAAAGTTACTATATCAGGAAATACTCCCCAATGCTGATAAGAAAACCACTTACCAGTTCTTCCAAACCCAGTCATTACTTCGTCAAATATAACTAAAATGTTGTTTTTCCTACAAATACTAACTAGATCAGTCAAGTAGTCTTTCGACGGTATTAAGACACCCTGGGCTCCAGGTATTGGCTCTATAATAATAGCTGCGATATTACCGTTGAATTTATTAATTTGTTTTTTTAATTCATTAAGGGAAGCAGCGCAACATTGGTTATGGTCTTTGTAATTGCCTTTTGAGCAATTTGGCGCGGAGAAATATTCAAAGAATGGAGCATCGTATTTACCTGGAAGATTTCTTGTTTTGTCGCGACTTGCCGTTCGTGCAGCGCAGGTAGCACCATGATAAGAAGGATCACGACTCAAAACAACGTCTTTGCCAGAAAATTGCCTAGCGATTATTATTGCGTTTTCATTTGCTTCGCCACCTCCAGTTGTGAAAAGCACTTTCCCGAGACCTGTAAGCTTTACTAATTCTTTGGCGAGTTCAACTTTTGGCTTTGATATAAAATATGGGGAGATATAACCTAGTGACTTAATTTGTTTAACTATAGACGTAGTTAGTTTTGAATGAGAGTGTCCTAAATTTAGATTCACTTGCTGAGATACGAAGTCAAGATACTTCTTATCTTTGTCATCCCAGAAATAAGAGCCTTTTGCTCTGGTTATTACTATTCTTTCATCGCAGAGTTGTTCAGACCACGTAAAAAGTGAGTATTTGCTTGCATCCTTTGATAACGATTTTGAGAGATAAGTCAACGTTATTTTGCTATAAATTTGAAAAACCTTCTCTTTCCAACTCTAGCTATTGTATCTTCTTTTTTGGTTATTGTTTTCCCAACTAAATCCTCTACTGATGCGTTTTCAAATTGCTCGCCTTCTAATATCTTTATTCCAGAACCTTTTTTCTGATTGACCATTTTCTTTAGATTTGTTTTGGATTCGCCTGTTGCCTCACTTAAAGCGTCGATTAATCGTTTGCCTGAAGGCGTTTCTATCTTTTCTGTGTCATCAGGAATAAGGATTCTCTCTTTTCCAAATTTTTGGTTAAAAGAATTTTCTGCTGAATTAATTGTGTCTTTATTGTAATGATTAAACGTGCCAACTATGGCTCTTGCAAGCAGCCTTTTAGCTTCCATTGGATGAAATTCTTCTCTGTCTACCAAATCTTTCAAAGTTTCCAGATCTTGGGTAGTTATTTCTGTCAATTCCCTAAACCATATCCACATAATCTTATCTGGGATCGACATAACTTTGCCATATATCTCACGAGGTTCCTCGTTAATCATGATGTAATTATTTTTACTTTTACTCATTTTTACAAATTGATTTTCGCTATCTTTTTCTCCCGAAGTGCCCGGAAGGAGGTCCACAAGGATAAACATTTCTTTTGGTTGATCATTTAATTGCATAAGCTCTCTGCACCAATGTAGATTAAGAAGTTGGTCAACGCCCCCCAGCTCTATATCAGGCTTGGTAACGACAGAATCATAAGCCATAAACAACGGATATAGTATTTCTGCAGCACTAACCATACCGCCACTTTTTAGTCTTTTAGAGAAATCTTCTCTATTGAATAATTGATTACCACTTATTTTGTGTAGTATGGGCATCCATTTTTTCATCGTCATGTCGGATAACCACTCAGAATTATATGAAACTTTTACTTTCAATTTTTGATCCATATCAAGTATGCGTGAGAGTTGAGAAATGTAGGTAGACATATTTTTTTTAATATCTCTGTCTGTAATAACTTTTCTTTCGCTTGTTTTTCCACTAGGGTCTCCTATTCCTGCCGTAAAGTCCCCAACTACAAGTTCAATATGATGGCCCATCCATTGAAATCTCCTCAGCATTAAAAGGGAAATCGCATGCCCCATGTGTATGTCTGGACCAGTTGGATCTATGCCAAATTTGATGTTTAAAGGTTTGCCTGTTTCTTTTGAGTGTTCAAGTAGTTCCAACAACTCTCCACGTTGACCATGTTTCGGGATTATAGCCTCTGAGTGTATTGCTGCCTTAGATCGAATTATTTCAAATTGTTGTTTAACCGGAAGGTCAGCCAGCGTAGTTTCAGGCTTAATAAGCTGGTTTTTCAAATTTTCAATAAAATGATTATTGTTCATTTCTGATTTATTTTCGTTGTACATAAGCAAATAATATTACCCATATATGTGGCTTGAATTATATCAGGCGAATCTTATTAATGTAAACATGACCGATAATATCGATGGTAATTTACATTTCATGTATAATGCCGTTAAATCTGTGCAAGTGAGGTGATTTGATATGTCTAAAGTCGAAAACACAGTTCCAGGTTGTAGTAATAGAAATATGTTTACGGGGGTTTGTAATGTAGTGTTTAAGAAAAAAAATATTAAAACTCCAACTCTTGCAGTTGAAACTCTTATTGACCCACCTGGTTTGATAGAAGGTCCTCCGAGTCAGGGAGTAAAGGGTTTATTGTGTATGGCGGGTATAAACAATGAACCTCATGAAAAATGTAGCCACTTCAGAACACGCAAGTATGAAGACAACCTCAGGGATCAGAGTATCTAGAAAATGAGCGGCGGACCGGATTTGAACCGGCGACCTTCTGCTTGGGAAGCAGACGTTCTACCAACTGAACTACCGCCGCAAATAAATAGTATTAAGTAAGAATAACATAACACGTTCCTCACCTTATTTCCCACAATTATATTAAAAGCACAAATTTGCGCTAGTAATTATATTCTTATCTAGAAAGCTATTTTTTGCAGATGAACCGCCGACGCAAACTGCGCCAATTATCCAGTTCTGTGTCAAGGCTAGTGTTATCTTGGAAGAACTAGTGTGTTGCCTGCATGGATGATGCTAGGGCTTACTAGGTCGTTTTCTACCGCGATATCCGTCCATCTGTATCCATCTCCATATGCTCTTACGGCAATGTCCCAGAGATTGTCTCCAGTAGCAATTGTATATGTTGCTCCTGAGATAGGCTGTATCTGGTTGTCCAGTATTTCTTGTGCAATGGTGACGGTAGCTTCTTTAGGTTCTACATTTGGTATGACTAATTCTTGATCCATCTCGATTAACTCGGGATTAGCTATGTCATTTTCAAGAGCAATGTCAGTCCAATTGTATCCTGAGTCATAATAACGCTCGGCTACCTTCCAAAGACTGTCTCCGGGTTGAACGATATGAACAGTTTTTCCGTCTTTTGTAATGGTAGGCCCCTCTTGGGTTTCTTGTCCTGCGGGCAATGTTATGCCTGTTTCAATGTCTTTAAAGTAGTTAATTACTAAGATGCCGACAACAACAATAACAATACCTCCCAAAACCATACTTATTGTAGATTCATGAAGCTTGAGTGATTTTAATATTGATTTTAAGTTCAAAATTTTCACCTCCCTTAGTGGCAGGAGGCAGATTTACTAAGTAACAAGAATTTAAAGTAGAACTCATACAAAGTCAAGAGTGAATAAGTATAATTTTATTTAATATAGGTAGCGTGCGCATAAGCATGAAGGTACAAGAATAAACACCTCTAGGCATAAAAGTAAAATAGTTCAATTAAATTACTCAAGTTTTCACGAATGTCCACAGGCATGAAGTATGCACAACTTATTTGCTCAATAAAAATTATTAAGCGTGAAGTTAACGGTATTTGCAAACTCGGGATTAATTTAAAATAATTATCTAATTATACAATTGCTTCTTTCTCTTTTTCACAGTTCGCCTTTTGCATATGTTGCCATAATTATTTAAAAAACAATAATAAAACATGAATTTTATAATCATGGTAAAATTCCTCATATGTTAGTAGATGAAATAAAAATCAAAATCAAAGCTGGTGACGGCGGACGTGGCATTATTTCTTTTGGGAGAATGGCAAAGTCTGGACCGGACGGTGGTAACGGTGGTGATGGTGGCGACTTATACTTTAAGGCTAGCTCTGACTTGACACTTCTTGATCAATTTTTCCCAGATCAACTTATTGCTGCTGAAAACGGACATGATGGTGGGCGAAACAAAATGATAGGAAAAAGAGGGGGAGACTTGGAAATTCAGATTCCCGTTGGTTCAAAAATTACAGATTTAAAAACAAAAGAAATATATGAATTTAACAAGGTTGGTGACAGAAGAATGTTATGCAGAGGTGGTGGAGCGGGTGTTGGCAACTTTGAGTTGCGTTCTTCTATAAATACCACTCCAGAATTTACGACCCCAGCAACGTTGGGTAAAAAAAGAAAGATAGAAATAAACCTGAGCTTTATTGCTGACTATGGACTAATAGGTATTCCTAGTGCAGGCAAGAGTAGCTTATTAAACGCGCTAACTAATGCTAATGTCAAAACAGCTGAATATCATTTCACGACACTTTCACCAAATTTGGGTGTATTACCAAACAAAAAGATAATTGCAGATATTCCAGGACTTATTGAGGGAGCATCTACTGGGAAGGGTCTTGGTATTAAATTTCTAAAACACATACAGAAGGTTAATTTATTATTGCATTGCGTGTCGTCAGACTCAGAAGATCCGATTAAAGACTACGAAATTATTAGGAAAGAACTAGGGGAATACAACAAAGATTTACTTAAGAAAGAAGAGTTAATATTGCTAACCAAGTCAGATTTATCAAAAGAAGCAGATATTAAAAAAATAAAAACTAAATTAAAAAAACTAGACAGGAAAATGGTTGTAACCTCAATACACGACAAAGACAGTTTAGATTTATTACTTAAAATCCTTCAAAAAGACAAGTAACTGTCAAAAATAGAAAAATAGGTCAAAAATATTGTTTACGGAGATGGCTTAGAAACTGCCCTGAAGTTATTGAACGGGCTGCTCAACTGGTTTTTCAGCTACAGTCAGTTTGGGTTCGTTCTCAAAAAGTCTGGCGGCTGTATTTAGATTTGAGGAGATTTTCTCCCATCTAGGAATTTGATTTTGTGCTGTTGTAATAGAAAAAGCAATATTCTCACCAAAAGGACCTCCTTTATTAAGCTTCTTACGATTTTTGCTAGCCATATCTTCCCAGCTTTTTGCAGAGTCTCTTAGTAATTCGATGGTTTTTGATACGGGACCCTTGCCTGTTGCACCCAGTAATGCATCGTGATGTTTTTCCCATGTTTCAAAATAATGCACAGTATTGATGTCAACATCATTACTTGCAAGTTCTTGATTAGCTCTTTCTTTATAATAAGCTTCTTCGGTTTTAATCCAGTTTACTGTTAGTTCTTGTGTAATTTGATGACTTTCAAGTCCACAAAAAATGCTCCATTCAATTCGTGTCTTCTTTGCTAGAGGCTCAGTAGTTCCTTCGTATTTTTCCTCAGCTTTTTTCCTTAGTTCTTGTATTGGTGATTCTTGAGGGCTTTCTGCTATTTCGTTCATATTTTTACTTTATCACTGTAGTTTTGGGAAAAAAAGTACCAATTACAAAGCAAAAATATTTAATGTTCGTAAACTTAATATTATTTGCTAGGATTAACGCTTGTCATGAAATTATCAAAAGAGCTAATCATTATCTTCGTAATTCAGATAACTGAAGTTTTGGGGTTTTCTTTAGTATTACCCCTACTTCCTTTTTATGCTGAAAGTTTTGGAGCCACTCCTTTTGTGGTTTCTCTAATTCCTAGTATGTTTTCATTCTTCCAGTTTTTCTCAGCTCCTATTATGGGAAGGTTAAGCGATCAATATGGTAGACGGTTGTTGTTAATTATTTCTCAAGTCTCAACTTTTCTGAGCTTTATTCTTTTAGGATTTTCAAATTCCTTGTTTTTAATATTTCTATCACGAGTAGTTGATGGGGCTCTGGGAAGTAATTTTACAATTGCTCAAGCGTATATAGCCGACGTGACAGATAAGAAAGATAGAAGTAAAGCTTTTGGCTTAAGTGGTATGGCTTTCGGGATAGGATTTTTAATTGGACCAGCAATAGGTGGGTATCTATCAAAATTTGGAATTGCAGTTCCCGCTTTTACAGCTGCAGGAATATCTCTTTTGTCAATTCTAGCTACGGCGATATTCTTACCAGAAACAGTTAAGAGAGATAAAAATATCAAAAAAGTAAAAATTATAGATATAAAAGCGATAACAAGATATTTATCAAATAAAAAGACATCTAAGCCTATTTTTGAACTATTTGCATTTAATTCGACTCATGTAATTTGGACAAGTAATTTTGCTTTATTTTCAGGAATAAAATATGGTTTCACAGCTGAGAGCGTTGGATATGTTTTAGCCTATGTTGGGCTGATAAATATTATATTTAGGGGAGGAGTACTGCCAAAGTTAATAGATAAATTTGCAGAACACACGCTAAAAATTGTGGCTGCTTTGTCTATCATATTTGCTCTAATGTTGTTAGCAATTACTAGCAACCCCGCTCTCTTATTTGTTGCGTTTACATTCTTCGCATTTGGTGGTGGCATAATTCGTCCTTTGATGACGGGAACTCTTTCTAGGAGTGTGAGTAATATGGAGCAAGGAGCAGTTTTGGGAGTTTCAGGCTCTTTGGGTAGTTTGGCTCAAATAATAGGACCAATGATTGGAGGATTCATGTTGACAAAATATATTCCTGAAAGTTTGATGTTTGTATCAACGGCAATTATGGTATTAGGACTTGTGATAATTGCGCGAAATGGAAAAGCTCTTAAATAGTTATTTTCGTGAACTAAGTTAGTTTACTACTTCTTGCGAGGAGTGTGGGATGAAGTTGGAACTTATTGCAAGGAATAACAAAAGAGGTTTGCGTCGTTATTGGGCTTTTCTAAGAGAGTCGGCATAGTCAACTGCTTCATTTAAAGTCTTCTTAAGATCTTCAGGGTCCTCTGGTAAATCATGCTCGTCTAGTTCTCTCAAGCTTTTGCCAATTAATTCTCTTACAGAACCTCCACGATAGTTTGATTTTATAAATGAAAACAAGGGATTTGTTCGTTTTACTTCTGGTGATTTTTCTTTTCCTTCTGTCATGTTTAAATTATATCATAGAGCGTGCGAGGCGTAGGGGACTCGAACCCCTGATCTCGGCCGTGACAGGGCCGCGCTTTAGCCAACTAAGCTAACGCCCCAAGATGCATTCGTATGAAATTATATCACAAACAAGGCTAATAATGTATGATATTGAGAGCTTCATGAAATACACAAAAAACATGACAAATATAGAATTAGCTGAATTACTTCGTTCAGTTGCGGCTGCATATCAGCTCAAGGATAGCGAGAAAAATAAATTCAAAATAGTTGCATATCAACGAGCTGCTGAGGCGATTGAGCATTTAACCTCAGAGGTCAAAGATTTATGGGACGACGGGAAGTTAAAGGAGGTGCCTGGAATTGGAGAAAGCATGGAGTCTCATCTCGATGAGATATTCCGAATCGGAAACTCAAAACATTTTGAGTCAGTTGCGAAAGGAATTCCTCCTGCAACATTTGAATTAATGAAAGTATCCGGTGTGGGTGCGAAAACTGCGTTTAAATTAGCAAAGGAACTTAAGATAAAAGAAGCAAAGGGGGCAGTCAAGAAATTAAAAAAAGCAATAAACGAAAAAAAAGTCTCGGCGATAGAAGGATTTGGAGAACAATCCCAAGAGGCAATTAAAAAATCAGTAAAAGAAACCACTAGCAAAAAACGTCGTGTGCTACTACCTTACGCATCAAGCGTTGCTAACGAAATTATTGAGTGGATGAAAAAGGACAAAGAAGTAGAAAAGATAGATGTTTTAGGGAGCTTAAGAAGAAAAACTTCTACAATTGGAGATATAGATATTGCTGTTGCAACACGAAATCCAATTGGAGTGCTTGATCATTTTTCCAAATATCCAAAAAAACAACGTATACTGGAAAAAGGCGATAGAACAGCTTCCTTAATAGTTTCAGGTAGTGTTCAAGTAGACATGATGGCTCAATCACCCGAATCTTATGGTTCTCTACTCCAACACTTCACTGGATCGAAGCACCATAATATAGCATTGAGAGAGTATGCGATTAAGAAAAAAATGAGTCTTTCTGAATATGGAATAAAAAAGAGTGGAAAGTTGATCAGGTGCTCCACAGAAGAAGATTTCTACCAAAAAATAGGTATGGACTGGATTGAACCTGAACTACGAGAAGACGCAGGGGAAATAGAAGCGGCAATTGATCACAAACTACCGAAGTTAGTTGAGTTAAAAGATATAAGAAGCGATTTACATATTCATTCTGATTTTGAAATAGAAACCAGTCACGACTTGGGAGCATCATCAATGGAAGAGATTGTGGATAAGGGAAATATGCTTGGCTATGAGTATGTAGCTTTTACCGAGCATAATCCTAGTCAGCGAAGACATAACAATAATCAAATAACAGACATTCTCAAGCGCAAAAAAGAGAAGATTGATAAACTAAATTCCTCAATAAGTAAAAACAAGACGGGGAGTATAAAAAAAGTGTTCAATAGCCTCGAGATTGATATTTTACCAGATGGTAGCCTGCCTGTACCCGATGAAGGCCTTAATCAGTTGGATTTTGCTTTAGTGTCTGTTCATTCTAGTTTCAAGCAATCAAAATTAGTGTCTACCAAAAGAATAATCTCTGCACTAGCCCACCCCAAGGTGAAAATTTTCGCTCATCCTACAGGGAGAAAGTTGGGATATCGAGAGGGCATAGATCTTAACTGGATTGAGATTTTTGATTTTTGCAAGAAAAACGACAAGTGGATTGAAATCAACGCTAGTCCAATGAGGTTAGATTTACCAGATATTTTAGTTCGTGATGCTGTTAAGCTTGGCGTAAAACTAACATTGGGAACTGATGCGCACCATATTGATAGTATGGGCAACATGTTGTTTGGTGTTTACGTGGCAAGGCGAGGTTGGGCAGCAAAAGGAGATATTGTGAATACACGGTCTTTAAGTGAATTTATTAAAATGATAAAATGATTAAGTCAGGAGGTGATAAAGATGAATTATATATTTATTGGAATAGGGATAGTACTAATTTTTTGGATTGCTTCAACTTATAATTTTTTTGTATCAGCAAAAACTAGAATTAAGGCAGCTGTACAGGAAATAGGAAATCAACTAAAAAGACAGGCTGACCTAATTCCTAATTTAGAATCTTCTGCAAAAGGCTATTTAAAACACGAAAAAGGAATATTTGCGGACCTAACTAATGCTAGAAAAGCAATTGACAGTGCTGTTAAGTCTGGTGATGTTCAAAAAATGGCAAATGCAGGAAGCAAATTTGCTCAAGTTTTACCAAAACTTCAAGTAATCGTTGAAAGCAACCCTGAAATGAAAGGGGCAAGCGTTGTAACGAAATTAATGGATGAGTTAAGAGACACTACGGATAAAGTGATGTACGCAAGAAGACTGGTTATTGATTTGACAGCGGACTTTAACGTTAAGAGAGTTAGAATTCCTTCAAACATAATAGCTAGTTTGTTTAAATTTGAGGAATTACCAGGATTAATTACTCCAGAAAAAGGAGAGCACGTAAGTGTGTCTTCTGAGGATGTAAAAACCCCAAAGGTGAAGCTTTAAGCGTTGAATGATTAATATTTACGAGGCGATAGATGCAAATAAGCGTAAAAGCGTGATTATTGTAATTGCGTTTATATTGTTTGTGACGATAGCGACGTATGTTTTTGCTCAAGCTTTCGGTGCTTATTCTGGTTATGGGCCTGGGGGTCTAGGTTATGTTGGTGTGGCATTTATTATTTCAGGATTAATGAGTATTGGAAGTTATTATTTTAGTGACAAAATTGTTTTAGCAATTTCCAATGCAAAGCCAGCTGACAGAAAAAAAGATTTTCTTTTTTATACCGTGGTTGAAAATCTGAGTATTGCTTCAGGGCTTCCAAAACCAAGGGCGTATATAATCGATGACACAGCGCCAAACGCATTCGCTACAGGAAGAGACCCAGACCATGCTGTTATTTGTGCAACTCGAGGATTGTTAGATAAGTTGAATCGATCCGAATTAGAAGGAGTTATCGCTCATGAACTAAGTCACATTAAACACTATGATATTAGGTTAGCAGGCATAGTTACTGTTTTAGTTGGCTTGATTGCCCTTTTGGGTGATTGGTTCCTTCGAGTAAGTTGGATGGGCAAGCGGGGTTCAAATAGAAAAGGTAGTCAACTAGATGCTATTTTCTTAATTTTAGGACTGTTGTTTGCTATTATGGCACCAATCATTGCCAAATTAATTCAGTTAGCAATATCTCGCCGCCGTGAATTTATGGCAGATGCTGGTGCAATTAACCTAACAAGACAGCCACAAGGTCTTATTTCAGCCCTCAAAAAAATATCCAAAGATTCGGAACCACTAGAAGTAGCCAACAAGGCAACTGCCCATTTTTATATTGTAAATCCTTTTAAAAACAAGACGCGAGGAGCTGTGGGTCGATTTTCTGGATTATTCAATACACACCCGCCTGTGACTGAAAGAATTAATGTTTTAAATAAAATGCTTTAAAAGCGATGCTTCTGCCCAATCTGCAGTATTTTTTAAAACAATAGTTGTTGCTTTCTCACGGATGTAAGATAGTATGAAAACATGGGAATAATAAGCAAAAAAGACGTAGAGCATGTGGCTAAATTGGCTAAATTGAAACTCTCCAAAGTCGAAATTGATAGTTACTCTAAACAGCTTTCTGAAATTATCGCTTTTGTAAAAGAATTAGAAGAGGTTGACACTACAAAGGTTAAGGCTACGAGTCAAACAACAGGGTTAGAAAATGTTACTCGAAAAGACGAGATAAGCTCTGAAGAATTATTGGCGCAAGAAGAAGCTTTGTCAGGGTCAGAAAAAATACACAATGGATATTTTGTTGTGAGTGCTGTATTTGAATCGAAAGATGAATAAGAATATGAAACTACCGAAATCAATTAAAGAGACACAAGATGGATTGGCGAAGAAGAAATTTAGCGCTGTTCAACTGGTTGACGAATATTTAACGAGAATTGAAAAATATGACGGCAAGATAAACAGTTTTTTAACTGTCTCGGACGAATTGGCATATAAACAAGCTAAAAATGTTGATAAAAAAATTGAGGATATGGGTTTAAAAGCATTTGAGGAATATCCACTTCTTGGAGTAGTTGTAGCCCATAAAGACTTGTTTCTTGTTAAAGGAATAAGGACAACGGCGGGTTCTAAAGTTTTGGAGGATTTTATTCCAACTTATTCAGCAACAATTGTTAAAAGACTAGAGAATGCTGGTGCAATTACTATTGGTAAGACAAACTGCGACGCTTGGGCCCATGGAGCGTCTGGAGAAAACTCAGACTTTGGTGCAACCACAAATCCCTGGAATACCGAATACGTACCTGGGGGGTCTTCTAGCGGCTCAGCAGCGGCAGTAGCAGCTCAATTTTCATTAATGACAACTGGAACGGATACGGGTGGTTCGATTAGACAGCCCGCAAATTTCTGTGGCGTTGTTGGTTTTAAGCCTACTTATGGAGCAGTACCTAGATATGGGGTTATCGCCATGGCATCCTCATTGGATTCGGTTGGTCATTTTGGTCAAACGGTGGAAGATGTAGAAAAAATGTTTGAAATAACAAAAGGTGAAGATAAAAAAGACAGTACAGTTATCAACGTAAAATCAAAATCTCCAAAAACAAAATTAAAGATAGGTATTCCAAAAGAATACTTTATAGATGGGATAGACCCAGAAGTGAAAAAATCAGTAGAAGAAGCGACGGAGATTTTCAAAAAACAAGGTGTTGAATTAGTAAGTGTTAGCTTGCCGCACACAAAATATGCAATCTCTGTTTATTACATTCTTCAACCAGCTGAAGTGTCATCTAATTTAGGTAGATATGATGGTATACGGTACGGTAAAGACAGAACCAGTATGGGGGCGGAAGCTAAAAGGCGAATAATGTTAGGGACCTATATGTTATCAGCTGGCTATTATGATGCTTACTATTTAAAGGCGCAAAAGGTTAGATCAAAAATAATAGAAGACTTCGATGAGGTTTTTAAACAGGTTGATGCCATTATTGCACCAGTTTCTCCAACCCCGGCTTTTAAATTAGGCGAAAAGACCGAAGATCCGCTACAAATGTATTTAGCTGATATTTTGACAGCTGCGGCCAATATAGCCGGCATTCCAGGTTTGGCGATTCCATCTGGTAGTACCAGAAAGGGGCTTCCACTAGGTTTCCAATTAATGGGGGCAAGATTTTCAGAAGATGTCTTATTTAAACTCGGTAGGCTATATCAGAAAAGTATTAACTGGGACCCGAAAGGAGCTTTTTAAATATGAAAGATTTTAAGCCTTTATTTAAAAATTCAAAGTTTATTCATCTCTGGACTTCACAAGTATTGTCGCAACTGACAATAAATATTATGAATTTCCTTCTTCTTATACGATTGTATGAGAGAACTGGTTCCTCAATTGCCACATCTTTCTTGTGGATAGCATATGCACTTCCAGCATTATTGATCGGACCGCTTGCTGCAGCCAGTGTTGACTTGTTTGATAGAAAGAAGATGTTGGTAACCGCCAATTTATTTCAAGCTCTGTCAATCTTTGCATTTGCGTTTTTGTATGAGGCAAACTTTTTCTTAATTTATGGAGTCGCCGTATTATATTCATTTTTTAATCAGTTCTATGTTCCGGCAGAGGCGGCCTCACTTCCGGCACTAGTAAAGAAGAAGTCGTTACCTCAAGCTAATGGGTTGTTTTTCTTAACCCAACAGGCGGCCCTTGTCGTAGGTTTTGGTTTCGCTGGATTATTGAATCACACAATTGGATTTAGTAACTCACTTTATCTTTGCTCGTTCCTCTTGCTATTGGCGTTTATCAGTGTCGGATTTTTGCCCACTATGAATAGAAGAGAGAAAATGCCCAAGAGTTTTGAGAAAGCACTAATCAAATTTTTCTCAAGGATTCTAGAGGGTTACAGGTTTATTAAAGAAAATCGGTCAATTTTATTGCCATTTATGTTGATGATGGGCTTATCAGTCGCTATGTCGATTATTGTTGTAAGTATGCCTGTCTTAGCGGTTGAAATTTTCAAAATAAATGTAAACTCATCAGGTGTAGTCATTGTTGTTCCCGCCGGTATCGGTGCCGCTGTCGGTACACTTTTAGTTACACGATTATTGAAAAAAGGATGGAGAAAGAAGAGGACGATTGAAACTTTCCTAAAAATTATGACCCTTGTTCTGTTTATTATGACCTTTATTTTGCCCGAGATTACAAATGTATTTAGGATTTTCCTAGGTTTAGTAAGTGTGTTTATGCTTGGTTTATCATATGTGGGAATTTTGATACCATCACAAACGTTTTTACAAGAAAAAACACCTGGTGGGTTGCGCGGAAGAGTTTTTGGCAACTATTGGTTTCTGGCTACGGCAGCCACAGTATTTCCAATAATATTTTCAGGTGCAATAACTGAGGTTTTTGGAATCAGGATATTAATGTTTCTCTTGACTGGGGCAACGATGGCTGCCTTGGTTTTCTCTAATAAGTTTGGACAAAAAGTAATAAGTCAGGGATTAAATTTTCATAAAAATGACAAATAAGAAAAAACAGTTGATACCAATAATAGGATTAGAGGTGCATATTGAGCTTGGCACACTTTCCAAAATGTTTTGCAGGTGTAGTGCTAACCATTTTGGCAAAAAACCAAATACTTTAACTTGCCCTGTTTGTCTGGGTTTGCCTGGAGCGCTTCCTTACGTCAACAAAAGAGCGATCCATGACACGATCATGATTGGTAAAGCATTTAGCTGCAAGATCAATTCCTTTTCAAAGTTTGATCGAAAGCACTATTTTTATCCAGATTTATCTAAGGGTTATCAGATTAGCCAGTATGATCAACCTCTTTGCTCAGAGGGTTCTTTTGAGCTAGATAGCTTATCTGACATGAAAGAGTCGAAATTAAATATCAGAGTAAGAAGGATACATCTCGAGGAAGATACAGCAAAATTAGTTCATAGTGACGTGGACAACAAGAAAGTAACATTGGTTGATTTCAATAGAAGCGGGGTGCCTCTGGTTGAAATGGTTACCGAACCGGATTTTAGAAATATTGATGATGTCGAGGCATTTTTAAGAGAAGTCCAACTAATTATTCGATACCTGGGTGTTTCAAGTGCGGATATGGAAAAGGGATCAATGCGGTTGGAGGCAAACGTGTCAATGTCGGACAGCACAGACAACATTCCTGACTACAAGGTTGAGTTAAAAAACATAAATTCATTTAAGTTTCTCAAGAAGGCAGTCTGCGCAGAGTTGATAAGACAAGAAAAAATGATTCTAGCTGGCGAAAAACCCATTCAGGAAACAAGGGGCTACGACGAATTAAAACAAATAACCTTTTCTCAAAGAATTAAAGAAGGGGAAAAAGATTATCGCTACTTCCCAGAGCCGGATATTCCACCAACAAGATTAGAACAAAAGGAAATAGGACAAATAGAGAAAGAAATGCCAGAATTGCCAAAAACTAAACGAGAGAAATATCAAAAGGAGCACAAACTACCCGAGAATTACGTTGAAGTGTTGATTCAGAATAAGGATCGAGCTGAATATTTCGAAAAGGCGGTTGATTTGGGTAAGAAGTTCAATTTGACTCCCAAAACAATAGCAAGAGTGATGGTTAATCAAAACCTAGATCAAAAATTCGAAGAGCCTGCCGGAATGATCAGAAAACTTAAAAATTTAGAAAACAAACAGTTTGCTAGCAAGAAAGATGTTGAAAAAGTGGCCAAGGAGATTGTCTCAGAAGAAGAAAAAGCAGTAAAAGATTATAGAGGTGGGAAAGAAAGCGTTAAGGGTTATTTGATAGGGAAAATTCAGGGAAAAATTAAAGGAAAAGGAAATCCCAAAGAAATAATGGAAATTCTATCCAAGCTTTTAAATTAAACGAGTTAGAAAAAATAAGAAAATATGGCCAAAAAGTTTGCTCACATTCACCTGCACACAGAATATTCTCTTTTAGATGGTCTGAGTAAAATATCAGATTTAACAACACACATTAAAAAAAGTGGCATGGACTCTGTGGCGATTACTGATCATGGCGTCATGTATGGAGTAATTGAGTTTTATAAAGAAGTGAGGTCGCAAGGGATCAAACCAATAATTGGCGTCGAAGCGTATACAACAAATGTTGATATGAAGCTTAGACCTGAGAGGGGAAAATTTAAGAATTTTCACTTAGTTCTTCTTGCCAAAAATGACGCGGGTTACAAAAATTTAATGAAACTTACTTCTCTTGCTCACCTTGAGGGCTATTATTATCGTCCGCGAATAGATCGAGAAACGCTGGCCAAATACTCAAAAGGATTAATATGTACATCGGCTTGTGTTCAAGGAGAAGTACCTCAAGCCTTATTAAATAATGATTACTCAGAGGCTAAAAAAATAGCAAAATGGTTTTTAGATGTTTTTGGAAAAGATTATTTTTTAGAAGTACAAAGACACAATTATGATCAATATATTCCTGGGATAGAAAACCAAGAAATACGCACAGAAGTGGCTAAAATGGCAGAGTCAGAAGTGATTGTTAATACAGGAGCAGTTAAGTTAAGTCGAGAGTTGGGTATTCCGATCGTCGCTACAAACGATGCTCACTATATTAAGAAAGAAGATGCTCCTGCACAAGATGCCTTAGTTTGCATCGCTACGGGAAAGAACATTTCAGATGTAAAAAGAATGCGGTTTATTGATACACCTGCATATTATGTAACAACCCCCGAGGAAATGTCAGAGAGATTTTCTGATTTACCAGAGGCTGTAGACAATACGATTGATATAGCTAGAAAGTGCAACCTTGAAATTACCCTAGATAAGTGGAACTTCCCCAACTACGAGTTATCACTAGGCAAAACTGCTGACGAAGAATTAGAAATTATTGTTTGGAAAGGAATCAAGGAGCGAATTAAGAAGATTACTCCGGAAATTAAGAAAAGATTAGAGTATGAAATGAAAATTATCAAAGATAAGGGATACGCTGCTTATTTCTTGATAATGGCCGATATTGCTATTTGGTCAGCCGAGAATGGAATTGTGACAAACACAAGGGGATCTGCAGCAGGATCACTTGTATCCTACGCGATGAGAATTATTAATATTAATCCACTAGACTACAATCTTCCATTTGAGAGATTTCTGAATCCTTGGCGACCAACACCACCAGATATTGATTTAGATATTGCTGACAACCGAAGAGAAGATATTGTTAATTATATTTGTGAAAAATACGGACATGAAAAAGTTGCTCAGATAAACACATTTGGAAGAATGATGGCAAAAGCTTCAATCCGAGACACGGCGCGTGTTTTGGGGTACCAATATGCCATTGGAGATAGAATCGCCAAGTTAATCCCGATAGGCTCACAGGGTTTCCCTATGAGCATTGATAAGGCAATGACGATATCAAAAGAACTTTCGGAACTATATGAATCAGATAAGGATGCTAAAAAAGTTATTAATTTAGCAAAACAAGTTGAAGGTAATGTGCGGCACGTATCAGTTCACGCAGCGGGATTGGTAATCGCACCTGATGAGATAACCAAGTTTACTCCAATTCAAAATGATCCTGAAGGTAGAAGGGTAATTACTCAATATGACATGAATGCACTTGATCCAAATATTTCGCCAGAAGCTGTTGGTTTACTAAAGTTTGATCTATTAGGTCTCAGAATTTTATCGATTCTGGGATCAGCAATTAAAAACGTTGAAAAAGTCACTGGCGAGAAAGTAAAACTACAAAGACTACCGCTTCGCGACAGAAAAACTTACGAAATGCTTTCCAAGGGCGACACAATGGGTGTATTTCAACTTTCGGGCTCAGGTATGACGAGATACTTGAAAGAACTACGACCAACAAAGATAGAAGATCTAATGGCTATGGTGGCCTTGTATCGACCAGGACCTATGGCCCAAATTCCAGAGTATATTCTGCGTAAAAATAATCCTAGTAAGATTAAATATTTTGATCCTCGAATGAAGGAATATTTGGGTAAATCTTATGGACTGCTAGTTTATCAAGATGATGTGTTATTGACGGCCATCAAAATTGCGGGATATTCGTGGGAAGAGGCAGATAAATTTAGAAAAGCGGTGGGTAAAAAGGTACCTAAAGAGATGGAGAAACAAAAAATTAAGTTTATTGAGGGAGCCATAAAAAATGGCATGAAAAAAGCCAAGGCAGAAGATTTGTTCAAGTTAATCGAGCCGTTTTCTGGGTATGGTTTCAACAAAGCTCACGCAACTAGTTACGGCATGGTAGCTTATCAAACGGCCTACATGAAGGCTAACTACCCCGTAGAGTTTATGTGTGCACTGCTAACGGCAGAATGCAACGATTCCGAAAAGATATCGTCGGCAGTTCATGAGTGCAGAAGAATAGGTATTCAGGTTTTGCCACCAGACATAAATGAAAGTAGCGTTGATTTTGTTATCTCAAACGATCATGGGAACCTTGACGAGAATGGAATTCGCTTTGGGTTGAGTGCTATAAAAAATGTAGGAAAAGCTGCCATAGAAGCTATTTTGGAAGTGCGTGAAGAAGGTGAGTTTTTATCTTTTGCGGACTTCTTGGCCCGAGTAGACGCAAGAAGAGTGAATAAAAAAGTTCTAGAGAGTTTGATAAAGGTGGGTGCTTTGAGCGCATATGGTAGAAGGGCAGCTTTATTGGCTACATACGAAGAGGTCAGAAATAGGGTGTCTAAGCCAAAAGCATCAAAGGGACAGCAAGGTCTTTTTTCTCAAGATGAAATATCTAAGAGCGCAAAGGCGCAAAATATCCATATCATGGATGGTATAGAGGAATTTTCAGACGATGAGCTGCAAGCCCTTGAAAGACAACTACTCGGATTTTCACTATCCGCAAAACCCTTAAGCGAAGTTTTAGGCCCAATGGAATACAAAGGAACGCATAAAATATTTGAGATATCTCCTAACGAAACACTTGGAGACAAAGTGCGAATTGCCGCAATTGTTTCAGAAGTTAAGATAATTGTGACCAGAAAATCAGGTCAAGAGATGGCATTTGTAAAGGTTGAAGACGATACGGGATCCCTAGAAACAGTAGTTTTTCCAAAGCTATTTAGCGAAACCAAGGAACATTGGGTAGACAATAAGCCAATGATTCTGTCTGGCAAGATAGACAATCGAGACGATGCGCCATCTCTAATTGTTGAATCGATAGAAACAAACGGTGACAAAAAGAATAAGGACAATCAGACTGTTTATATAAAAATACCAAAAAAGGCAAAGGGTAAGGAATTATCACAATTGAAGAAGCTATTACTGACGCACTCAGGTGATCAACGAGTAATTTTGGTATTTGAAGGAAGAAAAGAGGAAAATGTAAAATTGCCATATAAGATAACCTGGAATGCCAGGTTGGCCAAGAAAATAACGGAGGCTCTTGAAGGCAAGGCCGTACCTGATGTACAATAGACAGCGTCCCACACGAAGTGGGCATTTATTTTAGAAAAATGGCACTAACCGCTACACATATACAGAAATTGAGTGATGGAAAACAAGCTGAAACAAAATTTAGCGTTGGGGATACTGTGCGTGTCTTTACTAAAATTAAAGAAGGAGAAAAAACACGACAGCAAGCTTTTGAAGGCATTGTCTTGAAGATAAAAGGACGAGATAACAGCAAGACATTTACAGTACGAAGAATAGGTGCGCAACAAATTGGTATTGAGCGTATTATTCCCCTGTCTTCACCAACTATTGATAAAGTTGAGGTTGTTAAAAAGGGATTAAGGGGAGTTAGAAGAGCCAAGCTTTACTACATTAGAGATAAATCAAGAAAAGATATTGATGCAATTTACACAAGAGCGACTAAAAAAGAAGCAAATAAGGCAACAACCAAGAAAAAAACAAAAAAAACAAAAACCGTAAAAGCTTCAAAGAAATAAAGAATTATTATATTTATTCCCAGCATCGTTTTGCTTGATATACTTATTATATGAGTGCACTGAAGGTTAAAAAATTAATTACTGGTAACCTAGCTACCAATTGTTATTTGGTCTATGACGAAAAAGAAGAAGATTTAGTAATCATTGATCCAGGTGATGATGCTGAGTATATTATTAGTCAAATAAGGGATATAGAAATAGCTCCATCAAGAATAATCGCTACACATGGACATTTTGACCATCTACTGGCAGCTACAGCGATTAAGCTAGCGTTTAATATACCATTTCTAATGCACAAAAAAGATTTGTTTTTGTTAGACAGGCTTCAGTCTTCAGCGAAATATTTTTTAGGATTAGACGTAGATCCGGCTCCCCAAGTTGATGAGTACATAACAGAGGGCGATGAAATAATGATTGGCAAAACAACCCTAAAGGTAATTGAAAGTCCAGGTCACTCTCCAGGTGGAGTGGTTCTTTATGACAAGAAGTCAGAAACAGCGTTTGTGGGAGATACTATATTTGAGAAGGGAGTGGTTGGTAGAACTGATTTTGTCTATGCTAAGCAGGCCGATCTTGATAAATCCATACAAAAAATACTTAAACTACCCGATTCAACAAAAATTCTTCCCGGGCACGGTGGTGCGACAACTATTAAGGAAATTAAGAAGTATCTTGCTAAGGTGTAGTAAGATAAAAGCAAGCCATGGCAAAGAAGGGCAAACAAAGGACTAATACTCACTTCAGGCAAACAGCTAAGGAATTTAAGGCTGCTCGCCAAGCGCAAGTTTTTGGATATTTTAAAAGAAGCTTGCCAGATCGAATTTTCAAAATTACTAAGCCTCAGTTTTTAAATAAGATTAGTAAAATAAACATCTCAAAGCGAAAAAGAACAACCTTGTTTGTTAAAAAATTGTCAAAAGACCAAATCAACAAAAGAAAATAATTACCGAAGCGTTCTTGGATCAAATATATTCAACTAAAGAACAAGCAATATTAGTAGTATAATTAAAAACATGCTTATCTTAGGAATAGATCCGGGAACTGCGACAACGGGATTCGGTGTAATTAAAGCCGAAAAAGATAAGTTCGAAGTTGTAGCTTTCGGTTTAATTGAAACAGACAAAGATGGCTCTCCAGGCGAAAGACTGGAAATTATATATAAAGAGATGATGAGTCTTTTCCTTAAATACAACCCAGATGTTATGGCTATTGAAAAAATCTTTTTTGCTCGTAACGCCAAAACAGCTATACGTGTTGGTCAAGCGCTCGGTGTTATGTTATTTGCAGCCACAAGAGCTAAAACGGAGATTATGGAGTACGCGCCTGGGCGTATTAAGAAAATAGTTACCGGCGATGGTAGAGCTGACAAGAAGGAGATTCAAAGAGTAGTTAGGAAGATATTGGGGAATACGGTTCGAAGCAAAAAGGGAGGAAAAACACATTTTGACAACGCAGCTGACGGTCTAGCAGTTGCTATCTGTCATGCACGTTGTTTAAATGGAGCTTTAGATATAAAGTGAGGGGGGTGATATAAATTGGCAGATTTTAAAATTGGAAAAGTAACACACTATTACGACAAGATAAATGTAGCCGTTGTTGAACTTGATGGAAGTTTGGCCAAGGGAGACATGATTAAATTTGTACGTGGAGGAGAGGATATGTTTGAACAAAAGGTAGAGTCAATGCAAGTAGAGCACGATAAAATTGATTCTGCAAAAAAGGGAGACGTAATAGGATTAAAGGTCGAACAGGAGGTAAAAGAGGATGCAGAGGTTTACAAAATATAATCTACGCGTCCACCCAAAGCCTAAAAAAAAGAAGGCGACAAGGATAGATTGGCAACCTGCTCCAGACGTAGGTAAAAGAATCAAATATTTATCAACAAAATTAGAATTAGACTGGCTTAAAAAAGATAAAATCTATGCATTTCGGTCGGAAGGCTCAAAAGCAAAGGCATACGCAAGGATATGGGGATTGCCAAGAGTGTGGCAAAAAGCGCTTCAAGAAGATGCTTCATATATAATCGAGGTTCTTTCAGAAAAATATGATAAATTATCAGAAAAAGATAGAGATAAGGTGTTATTGCACGAAATCGTCCACATTCCTAGAAATTTTTCAGGTAGCTTAGTACCACACTATCGAAAAGGAAAGCGGAATTTCCATAATCAAGTAGATGTGTTAGTAAGAAAATACATGAAGATGCGCAGAAAAAACAAATGAAAATAATATTAATACACGGAGATCATTCTCTAAAGAGTTATGAGCGTTTGCAAACGTTAATCAATGTGGCTAAAGAGAGAAATTGGGAAATAGTTAAAATTGGCCCAGAAAACAAAATGTCTCTTCCGGAAAATTTCACAACGGCTACTTTGTTTGGAAAAGAGCGACTATATGTAGTAGAGAAATTACCTAAAATTCGGAAGAAGGACCTTGAGTGGCTTAAAAAGAATATAAAAAGAATTTCAGGAACGATTATCATTTATCATGGAAGCCCTATTTCTAAAAGCTTGCTAAAGCTAATTCCTCCTGTTACAAAAACAGAGGAATACAAATTGCCCAAATTAATTTTCAAATTTCTAGAGTCATTTTGGCCTGGCAATTCAAAAAATTCTATTAGTCTTCTGCACGATATAATTAAAGATGACTCTCCGGAGTTTGTTTTTAATCTCCTGTCTCGCCACCTAAGGGATTTGTATTGGGCTGCTTTAGACAAGGAAAGTCTGTCCTATCCAAGCTGGCGCGTTGGCAAGTTAACCCAACAAGCGAAACGTTTCCCTGAAGGTAAAATTAAGGAGTTAATAAGCGCTTTTGCAAAGATAGATGTGGATGTTAAAACTTCAAAAGCAAACGTTGCTGATTCTCTCGATTTCATAATTGCAAGTGAATTAGAATAGGATAAACTTATATTATGCTCAACAAAAAAGGTCTTTTTGGTACAAGTGGAATCAGAGGGCCGGCAGACACTTTGTTTACAGAACAATTCTGTTTTGATATCGGCAAGACTTTTGTTAAGTTTCTGGAAAAATACTACAAAATTGGTCCCATTGCCGTTGGTATGGATCCTCGAGACTCAAGCCCCCGTATCAAGAAGCAACTATTCCAAGGGTTGATCACCAGCAACACAGCGTTGTTTGATGAAGGAATTACTCCAGTTCCCTCAATGAACTGGTTAATTAAAAATACAGAAGTAGAGGCGGGTATTATTGTTACCGGTAGCCATATTGCCCCAGAGTTGAACGGGGTAAAGTTTTTTGCTCATGATGAAGAAATCTCATACGAAGATCAGAAAAATATAGAAAAATTATACGAAGAAATTAAGGAAAAAGAGACACCCCCAAACACAGAAGTACAAACGACAGTAGAAACCAGAGCACGCGATACATACGCCGAAATGCTAACTGGTTTGATAAAAGATTCATTGCCGAAATGGAAGATAGGTCTTGATTGTGCAAATGGAGCTCAATCTATAGTGATGCCAGGACTTTTGAAAAAGCTTGGTTTGGAAGTATTAACAATTAATTGCGATACGGAGAAGAGTTTTATTGCTCGAGATACAGACACTGATGATAAAGCAGAAGTACAAAATTTAAAAAAGTTAGTCGTTGAAGAAAAATGTGATTTTGGCATTGCCTATGATGGTGACGGCGACAGGGTTGTGTTTATTGACGAGAAAGGTCAGTTTGTTCAAGGAGAGTATTCATGTTCCTTAATAGCCAAAGGCTTAAAAGATGAAATAGTTATAACACCGATTAGTTCTTCGCAAGTAGTGGAATCAATTGGAAAAAATATAATTAGAACCAAGGTGGGTTCCCCTTATGTTATTGGCGAAATGAAGAAAAACAATGCATCGTTTGGTTTTGAGCCTAATGGTGGGGCAATCTCAGGTGAAATTATGTATACGCGAGACGGTGGAACAATGACAATGAAGCTATTGTCACTTTTTTCAAAGTTTGATGGCGAGTTTTCATCGATGGTTGGCCAATTGCCTAAATATTACATGTTTAGAACAAAAGTTGATTACAAGTGGGAATTAAAAGACAAAATACTGGAAGAAGCTGAGAAAAAGTTTAAAGGAATTAAGGTTGAGAAAATTGATGGTTTAAAAATCTGGACAGATAAGCAATCTTGGATTCTTTTCCGATCATCGCAAAATGCTCCCGAATTTAGAGTTTTTGCTGAAAGCGCCGTAAAAGAAAATGCCCAAAAACTGTTGGATGAAGGAGTTGCGTTTGTTAACGACATTATTTCAAAATCATGAACAGCCTAGATTCAATCGAGGAATTTAAAGAGTTTGATCAGAAAGGTGTATTGTCGTCTATCAAGATGCTTCCTCAGCAAGCTAATCAAGCATGGAGTGAAATTGGCGAACTCAAATTCTCAAAGACTCTTTCAACCGCAAAAAATATTGTTGTCTGCGGCATGGGCGGGTCAGCCCTTGGGGGAAGGGTCGTAGACTCACTTGTTGAGAAGAAGATAAGAGCCCCAATCGAGATATTTACACAGTATTTTGTTCCTAATTACGTAAACAGTGACACTCTTGTAATACTCTCATCATATTCCGGAAATACCGAGGAGGCTTTGTCGTGTGCACACGATGCAGTGAAAAGAAATGCGAAAATTTTTGGCATTACTACTGGAGGAAAAATGGCTGACTTTTTAAAAAAGGAACACAAGGATGCTTATATCTATGATCCAACATTCAACCCTTCTGGAATGCCTCGATTATCGATAGGTTATTCAATTTTTTCGGTTTTAGCTTTTCTAAACAAAACAAGTTTTATTACTTTAAATGAAGACGAATTAAAAACAGCAGTTGATACCTTGTCATTATTCATAAAAGAATTTGGTCCAAGAAACAAAGAAGAAAAGAATCTAGCCAAGATGCTTGCTAGGAAACTGCAAAATAAAATACCAGTAATTGTTTCGTCAGAGCATTTGCTTGGAGTTTCTCATGTTTTTAAAAACCAATTAAACGAAACTGCAAAAACATATAGTAATTTATTTGATTTGCCGGAGTTGAATCATCACTTACTAGAGGGATTAAAGTTGCCGGCGAAATCAAAAGATGTGTTGAGCTTTCTCTTTTTATATTCAAAGCTATACACAGATAGAGTGGTTAAACGCTACCCGATTACGCAGGCTGTCGTTGAACAAAATTCTGTTCCGTATAATCAATATTCTCTTCGAAGCGATACTAAAATAGACCAAATATTAGAGGTGTTGTGTTTAGGTTCGTTTATTAGTTATTATCTAGCTAAGCTTTCAGGAGTAGACCTATCTGAGATACCTTGGGTGGATTACTTTAAGAAGAAGCTTTCTGCTTAGCGCCACCTTCCTCTTTTACTGTTTCACTATATACTTTAATATGAATATATGACTGCCCAAAAGAACATACTCTTCTTTAATCAAATAGACAAAGATGATTTACCTCTCGTAGGAGGAAAAGGTGCGAATCTTGGTGAAATGACCAAGGCTGGCTTCCCAGTACCCAATGGATTTGCTGTTACTGTTTCTGCGTACGATTTGTTCTTGGGGGAGAACGAAATAAAAAAACAAATTGATAATGTTTTAAAGACAACAGACAGGCACGATTCGAGGCAACTTAACTCTGCCTCAAAACAAATAGAACGTACTATTATGAGAAGCAAGGTCCCCAAAGTGCTGCAGCAAGATATATTTAAGGCATACAAAAAGCTTTCCGGGAGATTCAATAAGACACTGGTTGCGGTTAGATCGTCAGCTACAGCCGAGGACTTGCCTACTGCGTCGTTTGCTGGCCAGCAGGAAAGCTACCTCAATATAAAAGGAGATGCCAACTTAATCGAAACAATTAAAAAATGCTGGGCTTCACTATTTACTGCTAGAGCTATTTTTTACCGAGAGGAAAACAAAATATCACACGAAAAGGTAAAAATATCAGTGATGGTTCAAATCATGGTTCAATCAGAGGTAAGTGGTGTCGCTTTCACTTTAGATCCAATTACTAATGATAAGAATAAGATCGTCATTGAAGCTGTTTGGGGTCTGGGCGAATTCATGGTTAAGGGACAAGTCGTTCCCGACCGGTATTCTGTGCAAAAAGAAACATTTTCTATTCTTTCAAAGCAAATATCTGATCAGTCTGTTCAA